>Ga0256405_10000234_pt1 | contig 187618 bp, 159 predicted proteins | sample RumenRJG_02DNA_FD_189096 | JGI IMG/M metagenome (GOLD analysis project Ga0256405, IMG submission 189096) | Bovine rumen microbial communities from Lethbridge, Alberta, Canada - RJG_02 | ecosystem: Host-associated > Mammals > Digestive system > Stomach > Rumen | place: Canada: Alberta... | reverse complement strand
GTCTTCATCATACGCTCTTTGTTTTTAGCCCCGTAGTTGTACGCAATAATAGGGATCATACCGTTATTTAAGCCAAATACAGGCATAAAGGTAAAGCTCTGGAGCTTAAAGTAAACTCCGAATACGGCTACTGCTGTAGATGAAAATCCGATAAGTATCTTGTTCATTATATAAACCATCAAAGATCCGATGGACTGCATAATGATCGAGGGGACACCGATCTTGTATATGTGGCCGATAAGCACCCAATCGGGCTTAAAGCCCTTAAACGAAATATGAATATCCGTATTTTTCTTTATATTAAAGATGCAGGCCATAACAGCCGCAACGATCTGTCCCGCTATAGTGGCAAGAGCCGCTCCCTTAACTCCCAGGGCAGGAAATCCTAAAAGTCCAAAAATTAATATAGGATCAAAGATAAGGTTAATAATAGCTCCCGTTCCCTGAGTAACCATAGTAAAGAGCGTTCTTCCCGTAGAGGTAAGAAGTCTTTCAAATATAAACTGTCCGAATATTCCAAAGGAGCAGGTAAGAACGATAGTAAGGTAATCCGTGCCGTAGCCTATAATAGCAAGATCTTCTGTCTGGCTCATATAAAAGGGCTTAACGACGGTAAGACCTATAATAAGGAAAAGCAAATAGCTTATAAGCGCAAGGAATATTCCGTTTTCCGCGGTTTTGTTGGCTCTTTCATATTCCTTCTCTCCAAGAGACTTTGAAAGTATAGCGTTTATGCCCACGCCGGTACCTCCGGCAAGAGCGATCATCAAAGTCTGAAGAGGGAAAGCCATAGAAACAGCGGTAAGAGCATCCTCGGAAATCCTGGCAACGAATATAGAATCGACGATATTGTAAAGCGCCTGTACAAGCATTGATGCCATCATAGGAAGAGACATCGTAAGAAGCAGCCTGTTTATAGGCAGGGTTCCCATCTTGTTTTCTTTAATAGCGGTATCAGACATAATCCATATACCTCTCTACTTCTTCAAGAAGTTCATATAAAGCATCCTCTGTAAGAACCCCTCTTTTAAGGTTCCCGGGAAGCTCGCCTCTTTCGTCGGCGTCAAAATCATCGCGCCACTCGTTTTCGTAATATTCTTCAAGCTTATCTATATCCCCGGTAAGCTTTTTAAGCTCGGATAGCTTTTCATGTATACCGTCTAAAGCCTTGGAAACCTTGTCCATTGCAGCTTCCATTTCCGTAATTCTCTTAATACGATTATCAGACATACTTTTCCTCCATAAAACAAAACACAAAATGAAATTATACAACCTTATTCTATCAAAGTACATAAAAAAATGTACAAAAAACGCCAAGTTGCACAAAAAAATCCCACGTTTTTGTACAACGTGGGATTTTTAAAAGCCAAAGGGGCTTATTATTTATTAAACAATGCCCTGTGCCATCATAGCGTCGCAAACCTTAAGGAAGCCTGCGATGTTAGCTCCGGCAACATAGTTTCCTTCAAGACCGTACTTCTTGCAAGCATCGTCAAGGTTGTGGAAGATGTTGACCATGATGTTCTTAAGCTTAGCATCAACCTCTTCGAAGGTCCATGAAAGTCTTTCGGAGTTCTGGCTCATCTCGAGAGCTGAAGTAGCTACTCCACCTGCATTAGCTGCCTTTCCGGGTACGAAGTATACCTTGTTCTCCTGTAAGTACTGTGTAGCCTCAAGAGTGGTAGGCATGTTAGCACCTTCGCAAACTGCGATTACGCCGTTAGCAACAAGCTTCTTAGCGTCATCAAGGTTAAGCTCGTTCTGGGTAGCGCAAGGAAGTGCAACATCAACCTTAACCTCCCACTGATTGGTTCCCTCGGTAGCCTTGTCGTGATACTGAGCTGAAGGTCTCTTAGCAGCGTACTCGGTGAGACGTGCTCTCTTAACTTCCTTAACTTCCTTAAGGAGTGCAACATCGATTCCTTCGGGATCGTAAACCCATCCGGTAGAGTCAGAGCAGGTAACAGGCTTAGCGCCGAGCTGCTGTGCCTTCTGGATAGCATAGATTGCAACGTTTCCTGATCCGGAAACAGCTACGGTCTTGCCTGCAAGAGCAACGCCGTTAGACTTAAGCATCTCCTCAGTCATATAAAGAAGTCCGTATCCGGTAGCTTCTGTTCTTGCAAGTGATCCGCCGTATGAAAGTCCCTTACCGGTAAGAACTCCCTCGTAGAGTCCGGTAAGTCTCTTGTACTGACCATACATAAATCCGATCTCTCTTGCTCCGGTTCCGATATCTCCGGCAGGAACGTCGGTATCAGCGCCGATGTACTTGTAAAGCTCGGTAATAAAGCTCTGGCAGAAAGCCATAACTTCTCTGTCTGACTTGCCCTTAGGATCGAAGTCGGAACCACCCTTACCGCCGCCGATAGGAAGTCCGGTAAGTGAGTTCTTGAAGATCTGCTCGAAGCCAAGGAACTTGATGATACCAAGGTTTACTGAAGGATGAAGACGAAGTCCTCCCTTGTAAGGTCCGATTGCAGAGTTGAACTGTACTCTGTAACCATTGTTTACCTGAACCTGTCCCTTATCATCAACCCAGGGAACGCGGAAAAGAATCTGTCTCTCGGGAGTGGTGATTCTCTCAAGAAGAGCTTCCTTGCGGAACTTTTCCTCATTAGCCTCGATCACAACTCTGAGTGATTCGAGAACTTCCTTAACTGCCTGGTGAAACTCAGGCTGAGCGGGATTTTGAGCAACTACGCGCTCGTAAACTTCATCAACGTAAGACATTTTGAATCCTCCTTATATATACATAAAATGTTTACTGAATGAATAATTATGTAAAAAAAAGGCACAGGAAATAATCCTATGCCCTCGTTGGCTTTACGTTAGTATATTACAACATTAATAATTATAAATCAATATAAAAATGAATAAAATTTTTAGGAATTTAACGTGTTAAACTGTTAAAATCACTCAAAAAGCGTACAATCAACGAATTCTGCGTTTACATATGCAAGCATTCCTTCGAACTTTACAGTACACCAGCCGCCCTCTACGGCAACGATCTCAAGCTGATCTCCCGCCATAAGCGCTCCGACTCTTTCGGAATTGGTATCGGGAAGGCTTCTTACATTAACCTCGCTCTTAGCGGTAAGCATACCGATAGTAGGCTGTCCGTCAGCGCTCTGGATCATAGAGAGATATTCGGACTTTATAAAGGCCTCCTTATCGTTGTAGATAATCTTTGTCCAGCCGTTTAAAAGCTCTTCAACCACCTCAAACTTTTCACCGGCCATAGCCTCTCCCACACGCTCCGCATTGGCGCTGTCAGATGCTCTCACATTTACTCTTGTGGTAGCAGTAGCGTACTTGACGGTAGGCTCTGCAGGCTCTTCTACGGTCTCGGTAGTATCTACAACCTCAGGCTCATCGGGATCTTCCGCTGCGGCTGCCTCTGCAGCCTTTGTAGCATTAAGCTGAGCTATTTTCTCACCTACAGCGGTACTTACTGTGGTATCAAGCTCGATAAAGTAATCAAGTATCTCGGGGTTAACAAGAAGAATATCGTTATATTCTACATTAACCTTTTGATTTAGTTCTTTAACGTCATCGCAGGAAGCGATCTTTGTAATATAGCTGTCCTCTTCTTCCGTAAGCTCTCTCATCACGATATAGAGCTCCCCGTTTTCATTGGTATCGATGAAAAATCCCTTAAGGGCCGGAAGCGGAATCTCCGGGAATCTTTCGAAGGTCGCCTGATAGTAGCAGTAAGTAATATAGCTTCCCTCTCTGGGTCCCGCCTGGATATAGACATTCTGCAGACTGTAATCCACGTAAGCGGCCTGTTCCATAAGACGGATAACTTCGCTGTCCTCAATAGTATCGCACTGAGCCTTTAAAAGCTCCGAATCTCCGTTTGAAAGAGCTGTATAGTAGGTATTAAACAGGGCTCTTATCTTCTCGTCGCTCGTCTCCTCAAGAGGGATCTCGGCATTTTCGAGTTCTTCCTGTGCCTGTTGCTGCTGTTCTAAGGCCGCCTGCTCTTCTAAAGCTTTCTTTCTGTCGGCTGCCTTTTGTCTTTGGTCAAGAGCAATCACAACAACAACAGCGGCAAGAATAAGCGCAACAGCGGGAAAAAGATACTTACTGTACTTTATGACAAATTTCTTTATATTCGAAAAAATATCTTTAAGTTTATTAAGAAGGTTCTTCATAAAATCAAATCCTAACAGTCCAAGTATTTGTTGCAGGCTGCGGCCGACAGGAATCGAACCCGCATTAAAGGCGTCGGAGGCCCTCGTCCTATCCATTAGACTACGGCCGCAAATGTTACAACTTTGTTACATAACCTTACCTATATTACCATATCCTTAGTATAAACGCAAATAAAATATCCCTAAACTATCGCCACTTTCCCCAGTTTCCTGTCGAAGTAGTACAGATTATCCGATAAAAACTCCTCCCTGGCAAGCTCGGTTCTGTTGACGGTTTCTATCATCTGCTTTAGCTCATTGCATCTTTCGTTTCTGAAATCGTCTCCAAAATAAGCCGCATCGTCCGGCACAGCGAGAATTTCATGTACAGAGCTTGGTATGATAAAGAAGTTACTGTCTCTTTCTTCGGCAAATTCCTTTAATGCATCATTCATAAGCATAGCCTTTGCTCCGAAAACCTTACTGCCCGTTGACAGGATCCAAAGCTGCGGCATATTTACAGATCCCTCAAGCAGCTCTCCCATAAACTCATCGCATCCCTTTGCCTTATAAACCTCTTTAAAGAAAGAAACCATCGATGTTACCTCGATTTCCTTCTTCCTGGCTGTATTTTCAATTACGGCTTCCATAAGCTCCTTACCCGAGACATTCCATCCTTTAAGGTACTCTTTTCTAACCTTGATGCTTCCGTTTCCCATTTTAACGGACTCCACATCAATATAAAATACGGCGGCAAGATCCAGGAATCTTTCGTAATACGCATCCTCCAGGATCTTACTGTTCTTTTCAAAATTAATAAGATGAACGGTCAGTCTTTCTTTTACAAGATCAAAATTCCTTATAAAATCTGCGTCAAATTCTCCTTCCGGCACGCTGTCCCAGTATACTCTCATAAACTCGCTCATTATATCCCCGAAAGTCCTGCCCTCTTCATATTCCTTGTGGAAGGACTCCATATAGATTATCGGAGAGATGTTTGAAGACTTGTTATGAACATTAACGCTGACAAAGGTTGTATCATTGACCTTTGTATGCTCCTGTACCTCAAGATAATACTCTTTGCCCAATATCTCCTGGGCTGCTTTTCTGACTTTCTCTGCAAATTCTTTTACTGACATAATTTCCTTTCCGGCCCTCATATTTTCGCCCCACGGCGCCCCGGCCTCAAACTAATGATTTTTAAAAGCACAAAAAAAGAGCAATTCCCTTTTTAAGAAATTGCTCTGTCAGTCTGTAAATAAAAGTTTACGCTCTTCCGAGGTACTCACCGGTTCTGGTGTCGATCTTAACAACGTCTCCCTCGTTAATGAAGATGGGAACGCGGATCTCAGCGCCGGATTCAAGAGTAGCAGGCTTGGTAACGTTGGTAGCGGTATCTCCGCGAAGACCGGGCTCGGTCTCGGTTACCTTAAGCTCTACGAACATCGGGGGCTCTACTGAGAAGATCTGTCCGTTGTGTGAAAGCATAGTGCATTCCATATTCTCAAGGACAAACTTCATAGAATCACCGATCTCAGCCTCTGAAAGCTCGATCTGCTCATAAGACTCCATGTCCATAAATACGAACATATCATCATTCTTGTAAAGATACTGCATCTTCTTCTTTTCGATGGTAGCAAGAGTGAACTTCTGAACAGGGTTAAAGGTTAACTCTCTAACACCGCCGTTCTTAACGTCCTTCATCTTAACACGTACGAATGCAGCTCCCTTTCCGGGTTTAACATGCAAAAACTCGAGTACCTGGAAAACCTTGCCGTCGTATTCAAAGGTAACTCCGTTTCTGATATCACCAGCCGTAATTTCAGCCATTTTAAATTCCTCCTATGCGGTTTTAGTCACAATACTCAAATATTTTAACAAAAGAAATATAAACTTTCAATAAAAATTTTCAGTAAGGCCGGATTTTTTTACTTGCAAAGCAAAATTGCCTCATCCATCGCCTCTATATAGCCCTTTAACCCATGTCCGTAAATCTGTTTGTCACAGGCGGGAGCCGTAACGGATACCTTGCGGAAATCCTCTCTGTTTTGGATATCCGAAATATGTACCTCGATCTTTTTGATGTTTTCTACCGATGCTAAGGCATCATGTATGGCGTAGCTGTAATGAGTATAGGCACCGGGATTTATTATGATCGCGTCTGTCCCGTTAAAATAAGCTTCCTGAATCTTGTCGATGATGGCTCCCTCACTGTTTGACTGAAAGCACTCTACATCTACATTTCTCTTTGCAGCCTCATCCTTTATAAGTCCTATCAGATAATCGTAATCTTCATTTCCGTATATCTTTTTTTCTCTGATCCCCAGGAAATTGAGATTAGGTCCGTTTATAACAAGTATTTTCAAGTAATTTCCCTCCGCAATTTTATTTATACAGGTTCACCCAGTATCTTTAAGATCTCATCAAGAATATCTGACTGCTCTCTGCCATCTACGTTTATTATATGGTCAGCGCATCTTTCGTAGATCGGAGATCTGTATTCTATAAGTTCCTTTATCTTTCCGTAAGGATCGTCGCACATAAGAAGCGGCCTCGTGGTATCTCCTTTGAGTCTTTCGTAGATTGTTTCTGGGGATGCCTTAAGATAAAAAACAGTTCCGCATTTACAGATAAGTCCCTGGTTTTGAAGCTGCATGGGAGTCCCACCCCCTAATGAGTATATGCACCTTCCCTTTTTTTCGGATATCTCCTGTAGAAGCTTTGTCTCGAGGTTTCTGAAATACCCTTCGCCTTTAGTCTTAAAGATCTCGCTTATAGGCATATTTTCCCGCTCTTCTATTATCTTGTCGGTATCCTTTACCGCAAGCTTTAATTTATAAGAAAGCCTTATACCTAAGGTCGACTTACCGCTTCCCATAAAACCGATGAGCATTATGTTGCTTTTCTTTTCCTTTTTCCCCAAGTGCTTTACCTCTGCTCATTCATATATTCGATCATCTTACCGTAAACCTCTTCGGCAAGTTCATCCGAAACATTATGTCCCGTCCAGTACTCAAAGGCGATGACTCCCTGATATAAAAGCATCCTGAGTCCGCAAAAGGCATCTGCTCCGGCATTTTTACAAAGCTTCATAAACTTTGTTTCAAGAGGATTATAAACAAGATCATAACCAAAGGATACTTTTTTGTAAAACTCAGCATCTTCTATAACAGCGCTGTCTGTATCCGGATGCATCCCGACATTGGTAGCCTGAATACAGATATAATCTTCTCCCGGAAGATCTTTATAATCCTTTATATCCATAGCGGATATCCGCCCCTTAAGGCTTTCGTCTTCCTCTATCTCGGAAACGATCGCCTGGGCTTTGGAAAGGGTTCTGTTAAGGATGTAGGTGTGCTTTGCACCTGATGAAGTCATCAGTATCGAAACCGCTCTTGCAACGCCTCCGGCGCCAAGGATAATAACATCCTTACCCTTAATATCAACTCCGTCATGCTCCATAGCCCGTAGAAGTCCCGGCATATCGGTGTTATATCCTTTATAACCGCCTTCTACCCTGACAAGAGTATTAACCGCTCCTATTTTTTTAGCAAGAGGATCGATGTCTTTAAGATACTTCATGCAGGCGCTCTTGTGGGGAACTGTGACGTTAAGTCCCAAAAGGCTCAAAGCATATGCGCCGTAAATTGCATCCTCGAGTCCTTCCTCTTCCACCTTTAAAGCCACGTAAGCAAAATCTTCGCCTAAAGCCGCAGCAAGATTATTGTGTATTACGGGAGAAACGGTATGCTCGATAGGATTACCGATAACTCCGAGAATTCTTGTTTTACCACCGATGTTCATTTACTCTCTACATCCTTATCTAAGTTTTCTATGATAAAAGAACAAAACTATTGCCTCTAAGCGGCGCTTTAAAACGATCTGGATCTCTTCCTTGGGATGGATAGGTTTTGTAAGGTAAGAAAAAATACCGCTTCTTTTTGCTCCCCAAACGTCAGTAAAGAGCTGATCCCCTACAAATATGGTTGTCCCCGGGGTTGTACGCATCAGTCTCATAGCTTTTTCATACCCTTTTCTCGAGGGCTTTCCGGCTTTGTAAAGGTATTTTGAACCTACCGCATCGGCAAAAGGCTTTACCCTCGCTTCTTTATTGTTGGAAATAAGAGTCGTATCAAAGCCGATCTCCCTGAGCCTTTCAAATAGCGCAACAGCCTTTTTTGTCGCAGGCGCGCCGTGGGGAACAAGGGTATTGTCTATATCGAACAAAACTCCGCGAAATCCGAGTTCATATAATTTTTCATAGGGCAGATTGTAGGCAGAATCCGCCTCGCAATCAGGGTAAAATCTGTCTAAAAGCATGTAATTCTCCGATTATCAGTCCGGCTGCTTAGAAGCATCCTCTAAATCCTCCGGATTAGATACTGCTCCGGGCAGCCTCTCAAGTTCTTTAAATATTTTAAGTGCAAATCCGCTGACGGTAAGCATTATACAAACCGGGGCGATCAAAAGCCCTATAGCTATAAGCACACGATTCCATACAAAAAGAGCGCTCTCAAGTCCTATCAAAACAGCCAAAAGAAGTGTCCTTCCAAAATACCTCAAAGATATTTTATATGAATTTTTGATAGTTGCTATGACCCCGTTTTCATACCTTGCAAGGAGCGCAAAAGAATAGATAAAGCCGCTGTATAAAAGCACCGAAAGGATTATGGCGGCGCCTAAAAAGATCCCTTCGTATTTTTCTGCCTTAAAGGCAAGCTGATACAAGATATACAGCGCATAAGCTCCGATACCGAATACTATCCCCATGGATATACCCTTTTTAAGATTAGCCTTAAAGGCTTTAAAAAAGGGCTTTACGATATACCCTTCCGTATCATCCGCCATATGGAGCGTTATGGAAAAAGCCGCTGCGGTCGACGCTCCGACGGTTACCACAGGCAGGCTGCAGATAAGCCAGAAAAAATTAAGTTTAATAAGGTCCCAGAGTCTGTCAAAAAACTTAAAGAGCGGACCTTCTACGCTGAAAAGCTTCATAAATCATACCTACTATTACTATAAATACAGTTATCAGATAAACATAATAATAGAGAGGTTACCAAAGGTCTGTAACCCCTCTACAATTAAACACTAATATCTTAAAAAACGCAATCTTTATTTGCCGGCTACCGCAAGTTCAGCCTCGTGGCGTCTTGCAGCCTCTTCGAGTGACCAGTCAAGACATTCCTTGTAGTAGTAGGAATTTGCCTTTGCGATCATCTCTTCTACTATAGACTCAAATTCAGCATCATCCTTAGCGTAAATTGCGTTCCAGGAGTATGTTCTGATGCATTCCGTGGTCTGGTCCCACTTTGTCTGCATATCATCATCTCTCTTGCCGCCTACAAAGGTTGTAGCAGGAGCAAGTCTGTATCCGCCTTTTTCCATATACTCGTCGGTTGTAAGGCAGCCCGTAAAGTCTCTCCAGTCCTGCTCAACATCGCACTTGGCTGTAACGTTGTTGCTTGCCCAATAATCGGAGTTGTAGCGCTCGCCGTTTGAATCGGGGTTTAAAGCATCAAGAGCCCATGTGATATTGTTCCACTGGGGCTGTCCGTCATGGAAAGTTCCCTGGTATCCCGCTTCTGCCATAGAAGTGTTGATGTCGTTATGGCACTTGTTTCCAAGCTCGGTAAAGTAGGTATTTCCCTCTTCATCGTAGTCCCAGGTTACGCCCTGAGGACCATACTCCATAACCATTCTTCCCTCGGGAGTGCAAAGATAGTTGATGATCTCCATGCAAAGCTCGGGATACTGGGTCTTGGCTCCTATCGAGAAGATTCTGTTGCCTCCGTAAACATCCATACCGTAAACGATAGGCGTTGCATCCTCGGGAGTAAGAGAACACATCATCTTTCCGGCCGCCATATGATCGTCGGTGTTGTAAAGCGCGCGTCCGGAGTAGTTAAAGATAGATGAGAAGGTTCCGCCTGCAGATGCTTTCTCAGACATCTTATCCCATGTATTTGTCATTGAATCGGGATCCACAAGACCTGCCTGATAAAGCTTGTTGTAGAACTGAAGGCTCTCAAGATAAGGTCCGTAGGAACCGTCGGCATTTTTTCCGAGACAGTCGTAATAATCTCCGGTTGAAGGATCGTAAAGTCCGAGTCCGAGCTCATCATATCCGTAATAAGCAGTAGCAGTAGACTTAACATACATAACCATATCTCCGTCCCAGTCGGGCCAGATTGATACGGCGTAAGTAGGATTTCCGTTATCGTCGGTAGGACAGATATCCTTCATATCCTTAAAGAGCTTAAGCATATCATCGTAGTTTTTAACCGTCGGATATCCCAGCTGCTTGTAAAGATCCCAGCGGACATCCCATGTATAGAAAAATGACTGATGGTCTTCCGATGAAGTTGCAACAGCATGTCCAAAGCCGTATACAGTCTCATCATCTTCCATACCTTCGGGCTTTATATGTGAATTCTTCTCAAGAGCCGCAGCCATATGCTCCTTTATATAGGGACCGCAGTCAGCAAGAAGATCATCCTCGTTCCAATCGTATAAAAGTCCTGCAGCGATAGCGTTGGTATACTGTGTTCCGTCAGAACCCCAGATCACGATATCTCCGAGATCTCCCGCTTCCATTCTGGTCTGAAGCATACCGTTTAGATCGGGAACAATATTAAGCTCTACACCAAACTTCTCCTTTAAGATATCCGCAGACCATCCCTGCTGGATACCGGAAAAGTTTGCAAGCTGTGAAAAGACGGTAAGTGTTACAGTCTTTCCGGATTTTTTACCTCCTCCGGCTGAGCAGCCCGAAAGAAGTCCTGCCGCAAGCACGCCCACAAGGGCAAGTGCGGCAACTTTCTTAAACTTTTTCATCTTTCATCCTCCTGTCGTTTCTTAGAAACATTTTTTTAAATGGTCCTTTATCCCTTAACCGCTCCAAGCATGATTCCCTTTTCAAAATATCTGTTCATAAAAGGATATACAATAAGAATAGGGATTACGGTTACCATCGATATAGTATATTTGAGCACCTTCTGGTTCATCATAGATGCCGCAGCATTGGAAGCGGAGCTTCCTCCCGTAGACATTACCTGTGCAAGGTTTGATGATGTGTTCAAATATATATACAGTCTGTGCTGTAAGGTAAAGAACTCCGGAGCGCTCTGCATCAGGATAAGCGAATCCGTAAAGGAGTTCCAATGTCCTACCGCACCAAATATGGCGATAGTTGCAAGTATGGGTTTTGACAGAGGGAAAATGATCTTTCTCCATACCGTAAAGAATCCCGCTCCGTCAATAAGTGCGCTCTCTTCAAGTTCCCCGGGTATCGACTCGATATAAGTCTTTACAAGGATAATATTGTAGGGCGCTACGATTCCGGGAATTATATAAGCAAGGAAATTGTTTGTCAGTCCCAGCATCGACATATTTAAAAACCAGGGAATGGTTCCGGCGTTAAAATACATCGTTATTACAAGAAATCTGTACCAGAATTTCCTGCCCCACATTTCCTTTTTCGTAACAAGGTATCCCACAAAGGCTGTGGCAAGAACCATCACAGCCGTACCGAGAACAGTTCTCGCGATGGAAACGAGAAATGCATTACCAAGGTCCGATACATGCAGCATCGCAATATAGTTATCTATATTCAGTCCCCTCGGGAAAAAGGTGATCTGTCCTTTTTGAACGAGATCGTTGTTTGATATCGTATTGATAAAAAGGAAATAAAACGGGAAGAAACAAAGTATTGTAAACAGCCCGAAGAATCCGTAATCAAATACGTTAAAAGCTATATCACCAAAGGTTATACGGGTTTTCTTTTTATGGTATTTGTAATATCTCTTTTCCGCTTTGGCATCCAGTTTTTCCTGTTTAGTCTTAGCCATTTAGTCACCTCCTTACACAATACTCTCGCCTCGGATTGCCTTTGATATTCCATTGGCTCCGAAGAGAAGTACGACACTGACCACAGACTTGACCATACCGATAACCGTTGACAAGGGGATGTTTCCCTTTGTGATACCAAGAGTATATACGTATAAATCAAGAACCTGGATCGTCGAGGTGTTTTGGGCGTTTTGGAACACGAAATACTGATCCATACCGTTTGAAAGAACATTTGCAACGCTCATAAGCAGCATTACAAAGTAAGTCGGAAGAAGTCCCGGAACGGTTACATGCCACATCTTTTGAAATCTTCCGGCTCCGTCCACGGTAGCTGCTTCGTAGAGCTGCTGATCGATTCCGGATATTCCCGCAATATAGATGATCGCGCTCCAGCCGATACCCTTCCATGTTCCCCAGGCAAGCATCTTAAGCCAGATCAGGCTGTTACCCATAAGATAATTGGTATTTCCGCCAAAGGCTGTATTGATAAAACCATCGGTTGAAAAAATAGCAAGCGCAATAGCGTATACCAAAACCCATGAAATAAAGTTGGGGATCGTCGTAAAAGTCTGAACAATACGTTTAAACCATCCCACCTTGATCTCATTTAAAAATATGGCAAATGCCATGGGAAGCCAACTTGTGGCGATGCCAAGACCGCTCATCACAAGAGTATTTCTAAGTACTCTGACAATATCTGCCTTGGTTGCATCGTTTTCGAAGAGCATTGTAAACCATTTAAAACCTACAAAGTTTTCCGCAGAAAGTGTTCCGCCCGCGCTATAGTCAAAGAAAGCATATCTCCAGCCGTAAAGAGGAAGGTAAGCAAAAACAAAGCACAGCATGGCAAAAGGAAGAAACATAAGGAAAAGCTTATATTTCGGTTCCATATAATACTTCTCTTCCTTATCAGCCTTCGGAAGTATGATCATTATCGCTATGGACGAAACAAGCATAAACAGTCCGAGGACAAGATATACAAAGTAGCCTGCAGGAAACATTGGTTCAACCTTTTCCGGTCTGCTTGTTCCCGAAACCTGAAGATAAGCTATGAAAATAAGAGCAAGACCGACTGATACGCCCAATGACCCGCCAAGGCCAAAAGGCGCCCCCAGTCTTTTAAGCTTCAGGTTACCAAGGGAGGTACATGCAGCTACTACGGAAGCTATAATGCCCAAAAGCATCAGTATTGCGCCAATGTACAGACACAAAACACTAAAATAAGACAGCCAGCCCTTGTTTAAGGCTCTGCCCATCTCTGATGTAAGGGATGTATAGGAAACCGCCGATGTAAAAAGTGAGACATTCTTACCGATAAGAGAAGTAATTCTTGTTGGAGATGCCTGCGGAAAAAACAATAAAAAAACGCTCAAAAATACGGCTATACGCGAAATCCAAAGGAATCCTTCTCCGCGTTCGCCACCAGATGAGGCCTTAAATTTCATTTTCATCCTCCGGAAATTTTAGTCTTTTATCTTAATGTAATGATTTCACATCAAGGAAGAAAGGGCCTATGCAAAGCATAAGCCCCTTTTAAAGTTCAGGCCTATATTATCTGGTCTTTTTGATTAAAGTAAGTACTACAACGCCACAAGCTGCTACAGCTGCAAATCCGAAGATTCCTGCGAAGTCAACGCGGTTTGCATCGGTTCCGATAGTTTCAGCTGCTGATGATGCGCATCCTGATGCTGCGGGAGTCTCTACTACCTCGGTAGGAGTCTCAGGCTCTGCGGCAGGCTCAGTTGCTGCTACTTCGGCATCATAGTTAAATCCGCTTACGGTAAATGTGATATCGATATTTGAAAAAGGAACAGCATAGTAACCAATGGTCTTTAACTCATCAACCCAGATATTCTGGATACTGCACTGAATATGAGCGCTCTCCTCCTCGATCTTGGGATTGATATCGCTTACTTCACTTCCATTAACCTTAAGGACTACATCGCTTACGGTTATCTCTCCGCTGTTAGGGATATCGGTTGAGAAGAAAATAAGGTTCATATAATCCTGCTCAGCAAAGTCTCCGTCAGGCCACTCAATGTCTGAAGCTGATACGGTATAAGTTCCGTTACCTGCGATTTCAGCATCAGTAAACTTAACGGGAACGCTGAAGGCATTGTTTGATGCGTCCCATCCGGTAAGCTGATTGAAGTACTTTCCATCCTCTACGGATGCACCGTAAGCAGCGTCATCCCATGCGTTACGGAAAGTGTACTTAGGGCTCTGAAGTCCGATATATGCGTGATATACTCCGTCAAGATCTACGCTTTCGGTAGTAACAGGCTCCTCTGCGGGAGTTCCTACCTGAATATCGTTAATTGTGATAGTATATTCGATCTTTGAAAATCCTGAAGGCTCGGCAATATACTGCGCACCCCATTCATTAAAGCCACCTGCAAGGCGGATCGCATTTGCAAAATCTCCGGTTCCTTCTGCCCACCATGCATCTCCTGCTGCAGCATCTACTGCAACATCTGCGTCATCAATCTTTACAGATACGGCAGCATCTACATTTACAACAGTAGCCTCTGCATCGTCAAGTACAAGTACAGGTGCCATCCACCATGTATTTACAACAGGTGTAGGGAACTCAAGAGAAACAGTAACGGTATCACCAACCTTTACACCTTCGGCATTTGTTGCCTTGATATCGCCGGCATTGCCTGCATTTGCAGGATCATTATACTGGAATCCCCAATCGTTTTCAGCCTCAACGTCTCCGCCGAATCCTAAGTAAATTGTAGAAGTTCCTTCGTATGCTGATGCAGAAAGCTCTCCGCTTGAAGTCTTAATGTCATTAAGCTTAATAGTGTATTCAACCTTGGTAAAGTTTGCGGGCTCAGCGATATACTGTGTGCCCCACTCGTTAAAGCCGCCTGCAAGACGGATTGCACCGGCAAAGTCTCCGGTTCCTTCTGCCCACCATGCATCGCCGGCTGAAGTATCAATAGCAACGTCTTCTCCGTCGATTTTAAGAGAAACTTCTGCGTCAACAGATGAAACAGATACATCTTCAGGGAGCGCAAGAACAGGTGCCATCCACCATGTATTTACTACTGCTGAAGGGAATTCAAGAGCGATAGTGACGGTATCGCCAACCTTGATAGTAGAATTAGTAGCGACAATGTCGCCGGCATTTCCGGCGTTATCAGGATCATTGTACTGATAACCCCAATCGTTTTCAGCCTCGACGTCTCCGCCAAAGCCTACATAAACGGTAATCTCGTCCTCGTAAGTAGTTTCTTCCGCATTGGAAACAACGCTCATAGCAGGGAGCATAGAAAGTCCCGCGAATGAGAGCATCATAGCCATTGCAGAAGAAATCACTTTCTTCCACAACTTCTTCATATTTCTTTTTCCTCCTATTTTTTGGCGGTAATCCGCCATTTTTTATTTATATTGCGAGAATATAGATGAATTTACTGGGAACTATAATTCTCGCAAATGAAAGCACCGTTTAACTGGGATAAGTGCTCTCACAGTTTAAAATTATAGCATATTTACTTTTTTGCTAAAACGATTTCGTGGAAATTCGCTCTGGTGAAAATAACTATAATTTACTCTGGATTTTTGTAACATCTAGGCTAAATTTAGCCTTATGACACAGGGGGACGGGGTTGGGGGTTCATTTTCAGAATATTCTGGAAATGAACCCCCAACCCCGTCCCCCTGTGTCATTTTAGGTTAGCTATAGAGCATGCCCTGGCGTGATCCTACAGCTTTCGCACCATCGTCTTTACTTGTTCTAAATGGTGCAAGCGGTATTCCGTTAGCTCCAAAGATACGAACCCTGCCATAGTTTTTCCAAAAATATCTGGCATACTTAGGCTCGGGGACCTTTTCGGAGAATATCCGAAGTATCGCCCCTCCTCCCTTAAGTTCCTCCTGGGTCTGATAGAAGGACTGATAATCGGATCCGTAAATATCGGGCTCCCCGGAAGGCTTCTCGGAAACGGACGAAGATATTAAGTACTGAACCTTTGCCGGGAAGTATACTCCGTCAGCCCCCGCAACCTCAAATCCCGAATCCTCCGGAAGGAAATCTCCAAAATATAAATCATCAAGGAATCCGTCATCTCCATCGGTTACAAGTCCCTGCTGGCAGCAGGAGATTTCAGCGTAAACCGAGTCTCCTTCCGCGTATGAAGCTTCAAGTCTCGGTCCGCAGGCTTCCCACTCTCCGTATATTCCGTAATAACGATAAAGAGCCTGGAATGCCAGTCTGTATCCTGCGGTTTCTTTATTTAGAGGATGAATATTATGGCACTCACCGCTTTCTAAAGAAACAGCAAGTCCGAAGTTTTCTTCCTCTGCGCAAACGTCGCTTTGGGCCTCTCTTATAAAGGGCCAGTTTTTATCATCATCCTCTCCCTCATTTTTAAATATAGGAAGCTGAACTATATAAAAGGGAAGTTCCTTATTTTCAAAGATTTTTTTCCACTCCTCGGTAAGTGACTGCAGAAGTCTTTTGTATGTATAGGGTCTGTTGTCGTCCTCCTCCCCCTGATACCATAAAGCACCGCAGATTCCATAAGGTGCGATCCTTTTAAGCATACTTTCATAAAGTCCGGCGGGCCTCGTCCAGTTTCTCGGTCCCATAGGTCCGGGGTATCTGTTTTCTCCAAAGAGCTTTATTGCCTCTTCCCAGGAAGGGTTCTCGTTTGTTGCGTAATAGTTTCCTACATTTTTATCAAACTCCGCCTGGTAGACTTCATATTCCGCAAGCTCTTTTAAATACTCTTCAAGTACCTGTCCTTTTGTCGCTTTATCATAATCTGATACATAAGAAACAGTCTCGGGGTATTCAAGAAGCTTTTCCCTGCTCATCCAGCAAGCCGCGCTTGTACCTCCCCAATTACATCCGATTATTCCGATCATTACCTTTTCATTTTGGAAAGGATCTAAAGTGTCCTGTTTCTCAGATCCATCCGCATCAGAAGGATCATCACCGTTTAATACTTCGCTAAGAGCCTTCGCAAAATAGTACCCGCAAGCGGACCAGTGACCGGTTTTCCCGGGCTTACACTTTTCCCAAACCGAATCATTTTCCGCCTTATAAAGCTCCTGCCCAACCCAGGAAACCTTTGGCGTATAGTAAAATCTTATAAACGGATTATTGCTTTCCGAGACTTCCCTTTTTCCGTCTAAAGAATTTTGAAGCTCAAATTCCATATTAGACTGGCCACCTGCAATATAAACATCACCAAAATATATATCATTTAAAACTATTTCCTCTGTATCCCCGGAAATCTTTATCACATAAGGTCCACCCGCAGGAAAAGGGCTTATTTCAAATACAAATGAATTATCAGAAGCTTCACAGGTTAGTTTACATAATTCAGTGCCCTCATCATCTGTCATACTTATGTAAACTACTTTCCAATCCGTATCTCCCCAAATCTTTACTTTCCTGTCCCTTTGAAGTACCGCTCCATCCTTAAAAATCGCAGCAAGTCGTAACATGTTCCATCTCCCTAAACCGTAAATTCTATATTTTCTCCAATATCATATGTTACGTTATTTTAATATGGTATAATACCTTCCGTAAACAGATTGGAGGAAATTTAATGTTATTATACCATTATACCGACTTTAACGCACTAAACGGTATCGTCGGAAATGCCGAGCTTAGACTGAACAATATCCTTAATATGAATGACACCTCTGAAATGCGGCTTTTCGTAAACGCTTTAAGGGATAATGTTTTAGTTGATCTGAAAAATGCCGGCCTTGACAGAAACTTTACCCTTGCAAAGGAATTTTTCAAAAAGGAATTTGCCGAAGAATTCCACTATTCCGCTTACGCAGCCTGTTTTTCCGAATACCGTGACGACGCGGCTCAGTGGGAAAGATACGCTAAAGGCGGTCAGGGCGTTTGTATCGTATTTCATAAAAATATTTTAGAGCAGATTGTCGAAGATGCGGGATCTGTCTCCCTAAAGAAAGTGTATTACCGCGATACGGTTGAAGGACACGAGCTCATCGGTAAATTGACAGAGGCAATGAGCGACATAAAAGCCTTTGATGCTCACCAGGATAAGCTTCACAGATTGATGCAGGATGCCTGGATCTCATCCGCCGCTTTCAAGCACCCTTCCTTTACTTCCGAGAACGAAGTGAGACTTATCTACACCCCCTTCAGTGCCGAGGAAGCTGCTGTAAAACCCAAGTATCATATAGCATGGGACCGTATAAAAAAGTACTATCCCTTAGACCTTACAGAGCTTTGTGGAAGATTTGGTATACATCTCGTGGACCTTGTTGATGAGATCATTATCGGCCCAGCTTCCCCTCAGTCACTCCCTATTTTGCAGGATTATCTTATAGACAGCGGATTAAAGAGCCTTGCAGCGAGAGTTAGTCTTTCAAACTGCCCTCTTAGAAAGCCCACAACCTAAAAAATAAAATCAACAGATAGAGTCAAAGCCCTCTGCTCCTAAAAGCAGAGGGCTATTATTGTACTTAAAGCAAATTTTTCAATATAGAAAAAAGAGACCAACCACTAGGTCAGTCTCTTTTATAAGTCCTAATCAGTTTAAAGTACAAACCCGATAAGTTCCTTCAATTACTCAACGGTAACAGAAGTGATGTGGGGGTTAGCACCTTCATACCAGTAAAGGAATCCTTCACAATCGATAACATCTCCGACATTAAGAGCTTCTACAGCTGCATATACGTCGGTGGTGTTGTCGCAAAGATAAGACTCAACGGTAAAGGTGTATACGTTTCCGTCAGCATCCTGTACATCGAAGTAAAGGTCGCTGTTCTCGTCATGGCTTCCGGAATTGTCATACTTGTAATCAACAGCGTTTCCGCTCTCTCTTGCAACTACGGTAAGTCCCTTGAAAGCTACCTTCTGGTTCTGATAGTTAACAAGCTCCTCAGAAGCAAGCTTGTCGGTAAGATCTACAGCTTCAGCTACGAAAGTATCGCCGTCCTCAACGAACTCAAATGAAGAATCGGTAATCTCAACTTCGCCTGACCACTCAGACTTGAAACCGGTAACCTTGATCTTGGTTCCCTCGGTAAGCTTTGCAGCATCCTCTTCAGAGCAAGGAAGCTCATAAAGGAAGTAAGCACCGTCAGCATCCTGGGTGTAAACGGTAACCTTGCCGTCCCACCATGACTGATGAGCCTGAACATAGGTAACAACGGTAACTTCGGTGTCAAGATCAGCTGCTGCATAATCAGCATAGCTCATAACGCCCTCGGAATCAGCTGCAACTTCTTCTGTAGCTTCCTCAACGTTCTCAGCTACCTCTTCGGTAGTTTCCTGTACATCCTCTGCTGCTTCGGTAGCAGCCTCTTCTACTGCTGCAGTTTCTTCTGCAGCGGTATCTGCAGCGTCTTTAGCGCCACATGCTGCAAGGCTTAATGCCATTGCGCTTGCAAGTAAAACACTTACAATCTTCTTTTTCATAATGTTTCTCCTCTCTTGAAACCGTCTAAGGACGGTATTCAAAACGGCTAATGCCATAAGGACAATACTTTCTGTCCTCAATTTAGAATTATACAAAAGAAGACAAAAAACAAAAATAGCCACAATACCTAAATATTGTGACTATTTCGCGCGATTTTTGTTATTTTTACTTCAAAATAGGGGGAAAACGTCTGTTACTGCTTTAATTCCCCGTAATCTACGTAATGTTCGTAAGGATAGCCATTTACAAGGAACTTGTTCTTGCCGTGTTTTATGATCATATTCTCCGGCAAGCAGTTGGTGTCCTTCTGACAGGCTGTCATAAGATCGATAGCCGTATCCGAATCGGCAATATAAATCTTTGTATCCGTACTCATTCCGCCATATGCAAGAGCATGGGATCCGCTTCCCGATACGCGAAGGGTAGCTCTTTGCTGATTGTAATCGGTTCCTCCCCTTAAAGAGCCGATGGCAGTAATATAATCCCCGCGGACCTCGTAATATACACTGGCATCCGAGAATATAACGGAAGACAGCATACCCTCGACCGATCCGGTACCGGCCACTTCCGTCCCTTCTGCCTTACAGGTAACCGACGCATTATGCGCCTCTATCTTGCTGTTTCCCTTTATGGAGCCGATGCCAACTCCCTTAGTTACGGCGATGCTGACCTCTGCTTCGCATTCCTCGATATAAACATTTTGCTTCTCATAGAAGTTTCCGATTCCCACACCGTAACCGCAGTTTACAACAATATTGTACTTGCCTTTATGTATCTCGATATCTCCGCCGTTACCCGAACCGATGGCTACTCCGGAATTGCCCTTAACATCAACCTCAACGATACCGTCCTGGTTAAATATAAGGGTTCCGTGGCCTGACTCGAGATTATTTCCAATTCCGTAGGTGCTCTGTCCGTCGGGGGTGATTCTTAAGTTTCCGGCACCTTCAACAATAAGCTTTGAGCTTTCCGGTACAAGTATTCCTCCCTTATCAAGTCTGTTATCACCGATAAGAACAAGCCTTACATCACAGTTCTCACCGATTTCAATGCAGGCTTTTCCCTGAGCGCAGGTCAGATATGCATTATCAAGGGTAAGCCTTCCCTTATAATTGTCGCAGATTTCAATATGCGCCTTGCTGATAAGCCCCTGAACGCCGGAAACAGTAACATCCTTAACTTCTCTTTCGTCTTTTCCGAGAAGTATGCAGCTGTAGTTTGACTTCTTGATAGAATTAAGATTAACTCTTCCCGTATCGTCAGCTATATAAACCGGCTGTTTCTTTCCTGCCTTGTACTCATCCCGATACCGCAGAATCTCTCTTTTTATATCATTTTCAATCTCGGGTATAATCTCCGCACCCGGCCTTGCGGTATAGTAACCCTGTATAAGGTCAACCCCGAGCCTTACGACCATACGAAGCTCTCTCCAGGTCTCAACGCCCTCCGCAAGAGAGATAATATTATTGTCCTCGCAAAACTCGATAATCTCTTTGACAAATCTTTGTTTCTTGGGATTCTTGTCAAGGTCGGTAAGAAGAGAACGATCGATCTTGACGTATGCAGGCATGTACTGCAAAAGATTGATAACATTGGAATAGCCGGTTCCGTAATCATCAAGAGCAAGACCGATTCCGAGGAGTTCATATCTTCTCTTTATCGCTCTTAATGTAGCTTCGTCAGCCTCCGTCTGTTCTGTGATCTCAACAACAACATTTGAAGCATGGTCAATGAGAACGGATTCAATATCAACATAATCATCCGGCATTAGCTTTGCGCCGGGAATACTGTTGATAAATATAAATCTGTCTCCGATAAGAGATTTATTCTCATCGATAAGCTTTCCGATATTGATAAAAGTAGCTTTTTCGACATCTCCGAGTCTGCCTAAAAGCTCGCTGTATTTTAAAATAGTTACAGGACTTATCTTATCGGCATATTTCGTGGGACGCATCAGGGCTTCAAAAGCAAATATATGCCCTGTTGACGCACTGATAATAGGCTGAAAATAATAGGTAAGCAGATTGTTGTCGAGAATCTCAATAACCTGCCTCATTTCCTCTTTTTCTTCAGCCGAAAGAGCATCAATGACTTGCTGTCTGATCTCCGAGGGTGTACCGGGATCCGCAAATGCCCCCGCAAACATAAATGCATTAGCCTCATAAGAGCTGATAGCTCTAAGGGCATCCTCGGAATTGATCCCATCAACAAGAGGCATTACCCTCGCCTCATATCCGGATCTTTCAATGGTCTGCCTAAGCTCGTTAAGCAGCCCCTCATCCTCTTCCGAGATTGTTTTGTCCGTGAAAAACGCAAATACTTTTTTTGCCATACCTAAGCCCCGTAATAACCGTCAGTTATTTCTTTTCCCCTTAAATTTAATATAACAAAAATACAATATTATTAAAACCCAGACAGACACAAGGGTTATAATAAGCGCTTTGGCCCCAACGGGAAGCGGCCCGAGATCGGGCTTTTCGCCACCCTGCGCATTAGTAGATGCTCCAAGCTGATCGAGTCTGTATAGAGATTTAATGTCATCATAGAGCTTAACAAAATACTCATCATCCACGGTCTGATTTCTTCGCATTGATTTTGTGGTATTCTCGATCATTTGTCCGGCTGCATCTCTTACCGATGCAGATCCGTTAAATACCGGTGTAATGAAAGTATTGTCGATATTATCAAGAAGCATCCTGGTCGCTTCTATCTTTATTCCGTAATAAGTCTTGTTGTCCTCTCCGCCCCTGCTTAAATAATCCTTGTAAGCATCACTTTCCTGCGCTTTTAATGTGACGGGAACATAACCTTCGGTTTCCGCGTAGGGAATCTGAACATCGTTGGTTAAAAGGTACTGGGTAAAGAGCCATGAAGCAAGAACTTCCTGTGGATCGGCTTTGTTAAATACACAAATGCTCGGCCCCTGAGATATCATAAGGGGATTATCCACATCCACCTGAGGTATCTCTTTAACTATTACATCTATATCGCCTATTATATCATCGGAGCAGATATCCGACAACGGTGCTTCGGGTCCCATCCAGGTAGAACCTGCAGTTGAATCAATAGCAAATATACACTGTCCTGCATTTAAAAAGTTTGCGGGATAAGATGAGATCTTGAAGGTTGAAAAGCTTCTCGTACCCGCGTGGATTGCCACTTCTTCGAGTATTTTCTTGGTATCGTCGTTAAATAAAAGAACCTCGCCTTTATCCGTTGTATAATCAAATCCGCTCTGTTTAAGGATCTGGATCATCATATTGTCCGTGGACTTATAGATAAAAGGTATCAATACATTTTGACCGTTTACCTTAAAGTTTCCGTCCTCGTCCTTTTCCATAGCCTTTTCGGATACTTCCCAGATAAAGTCCCATGTAACCGTATCGGGGATCTTGTATCCCAGCTTTTCAACATAAGTCTTGTTGATATACAGAGCTTCCGTCGATCTCATATACGGCAGTGCATAGAGCTTTCCACCGATATAACACTCCGACAAAAACTTAGGAGCGATCTCTTCTTTTTTCGGAGCATCAAAGGCTACTTCGCTGCCGCCAAGTCCGTACTTAGGGTCCGAGATAAGATCATCGAGACAAAGGACCTGATTATTTCCCGTAAGATAAGTCGCTATGTGGTCAGGATAGGTAATACAAACATTTGGAGTCGTGTTTGTAGCGATGTTTGTGATGACATCGTTATAGATTTTTCCGTAATCAGTGTAAAATCTAAGGTTTATGCTGACATTGGGATAAATCTCTTCAAAGTCATTAACCGCCTGTTCATAGATGGTTGTCTGTGCCTTGTTTGTATCGTTCTTTGCCCAAAATGTTATCTCGATATCCTTGGATGTATCGAAAGATTCCGGCATCTGAAAGCTTTTCTTATCTCCTTGTGAGTGACACCCTGTAAGAGAAAGCATTAAAGATATAAGCAAAGCGGCAAAAGGCAAAATGCAAAGCGTCTTTCTCATCCCTTTGTACCTCCTCTCGATACTCCCGTCATAACGGTTTTTCTAAATACGAGGAACAAAACGATAAGGGGAAGCGATATAGCTACAACCGCAGCCATCATAGCAGGTATATTGTCACGTCCGAATCCGTTTTCTCTGATCTCCTGAATGCCATTGGATACAAGGAAGAAATTGGAATCGTCGGTAATAAGTCTCGGCCAAACATAAGAGTTCCAGCACTCTATAACCTTTAAAATGACAATGGTTACAATAGTGGGCCTTGCAATAGGGATCATAACCTTAAAAAGATATTTAAGGTCGCTTGTTCCGTCCACCTTCGCAGCGTAGTAAAGGTTATCCGGTACCGCCTCAAAGTTTTCCTTTAAAAGATAAATATAAAAAACCGAAGCAACGGAAGGAAGGATAAGTCCCGGGAAGCTGTTTCTTAAGTCAAGGTTTGTTATCGTTACGAAATTGGTAATGATAACAAGCTCGTTCGGTATCATCATAAGGGCAAGGAAAAGTACAAAAACAATATTCTTTCCCTTGAAAGAAAGCCTTGCAAATGCGTACGCGGAAAAGACGGTAACGATGAGCATGAGTAGAGTCGTAACGACCGTAAATACAGCCGTATTTAAAAGATATTTGCCCAAAGAAACCGTGGTAAATGCATCTATATAGTTTTGAAAGGTAGGATTTGTTGCATAGAATTTAGGGATTGCCTCCGCATTATAAGAGCTGTAGCTCTTAACAGAGGTAAGTACCATCCAGTAAAAAGGGAAAAGTACTATAACGCCCCATAAAGACAGCAAAATATATGTAACAGTCTTGCCAAGTATATCTTTAACCTTGGCCTGTTTTTCAATTTCTTCGTATTCGTGACCGTTTTTCATTTCGGGTAGTTCCTTTTTAGCGCTTACTCTTGTTTCTCACAAGAAGATTGATCACAGTAATGGTAAGTACTATTGAAAATAGTATGATGGCAGCTGCCGAAGCGTAGGAGGGATATCCGCCGCTGTCTCCATAAAGCATATCATACACATATCCAACGATAGTATTCATCTCGGCAACATTAAGGTTTGTACCGAATAAAGCAACTGCGTCCGAGTATGCCTTAAAAGCTCCGATAAAGCCTGTGATCACAAGGTAAAAGATCATCGGCGATATCATAGGCAGTGTGATCCTGAAAAATATTCTTGTATTGGATGTTCCGTCAACTCTTGCTGCGCTGTAATAGATCGGATTTACGCTTGCAAGAGAGCTTGTAAGCACAAGAACCTTAAAAGGCATAACGATCCAGATCGTATAGATACAAAGGACCATCATCTTCGCCCAGTAGGGGCCTTCTATAAAATCAACGCTCTTTCCGCCAAATGCGGTTATAAGCAGGTTTACCATTCCGTCGGTGTAGGCTGTCTTTTTAAAAAGTATCATAAAGACAAGGCCAACCGCCAAGGTATTCGTTACATAAGGCAGAAAGTATACTGTCTGAAAAAGTTCTTTGAGCTTTGTTATCTTGTTAAGCCCTAAAGAGATAAGGAGCGAAAGAACAGTAGAAACAGGTACCGTTATCGCCACCAGGATCAGCGTATTCTTAAGAGCCTGCAAAAAATAAGGATCGTGAAGCACATAAGAATAGTTGTATATTCCCGTTCCGAAAGAGGTCTGGGAAGCGGAATTATATCCTTCCTCAAAGGAGTATATAAATACATCGATCAAAGGATATACCATAAATACTCCGAGAAATAAAACAGCCGGTAAAAGATACAGCCAGGCTTTTAAATTGCTTTTAAACGTAGATTCCATAATGACACCAAAAACTATTTAAGTCTCTTCTCAGTAGCTTTATCAAAAATAAATACCTTTTTGGGATTCAGATTAAATCTGACCTTAGAAAGACCCGTATCAAGACTAATGTCCGAGCTTATGATCGCTCTGATATCTGCATTAAGGCTCTTTGTATGATGAGCTATAACGCTTACGTCCCTGCCCATAACCTCAATCCTTTCAAGGTCTAAAGATAAAACTCCGTCACTTTCGGCTTTAAATCCTTCGGGGCGAACCGTTACGTATACATCACCGTCGGTTAATCCTTCCGCGGATAAAACATCTTCCTCTCCGATATAGACTCTTCCGTTTTTAACCCTGCCCTCAAAGACATTGATGGGCGGAGTTCCGAGGAATTTGGCTACAAAGAGATTCTCAGGATTATCATATACTTCCTGGGGCGCACCGATCTGATTTACAACGCCGTCTTTCATAACAACGATAAGGTCACAGATACTCATGGCCTCTTCCTGGTCATGAGTAACAAAAATAGTTGTTATCCCAGTTTCTTTTTGGATCCTTCTTATCTCTTCTCTTGTCTGGAGTCTTAATCTCGCGTCAAGATTTGATAAGGGCTCATCAAGAAGAAGCACCTTAGGCATCTTTACAAGAGCTCTTGCGATGGCAACTCTTTGCTGCTGGCCTCCGGAAAGCTCCGAGGGTTTTCTCTGCATCAGGTTATCTATCTGAACAAGCTTTGCGACGCCAAGAGCGGCCGTTTCCATCTGCTGCTTTGACATCTTTGCATCCCCTTTAAGATTCTGCAAAGGGAATAATATATTTTGTCTCACGGTAAGGTGCGGATAAAGCGCATAGTTCTGAAAAACAAGCCCGATACCGCGATTCTCGGGCGGAAGCTTTGTAACATCATCCTCGCCAAAAAATATCTGTCCGCTTGTAGGTTTTTCAAGTCCGCTTATAAGGTTAAGCGTTGTACTCTTTCCGCATCCGGAAGGACCGAGCAGTCCGATAAGCTTTCCGTCGGGAATGGTGAAATCAAAATCATTAACGGCAATAACATCTTCCGGGCGCTTTTTGTCCCTGGAAGGGAATCTTTTGGTAAGATTTTTCAGAACGACTTTCATTTAGGTAACTCCTGTAAAGTATTTATGCCTTGAGATAATCCATCTCCATGTTAAGTTCCATCGGAACGCTGCCTCCGGTGTTTTTAACCTTTTGAATAAGGACTTCCATACGATGGATTTTCTGTGCCTGCTTTCTGTCGTAGTACTCCACAACTTCTTTGAAGGTGGGATTTGCGGAAAGCGCTGCCCTGGTCTTTGCAGGGAAAGGACAGTATTTCGAGAGAATTCCTCTTGAAACTTTATTAAGTCTCGGTGACCCTTCACTCTCATAGGCAACCCAGATCATATAATCCATAACAAACATTTCTTTATAACTGTTTTTCGCTCTTTGAAGCGACAGCTTAACTCTCTCTTTTGCTTCGGCGGAGAGCTCATGATTCTTGCGGTAGAACTGTACGTAATCGAAGAATTCGCTGGTAAGGGAAGGGTCGGAAACATCGTTCCATCTAGCTCCCTGAACCCTCTTGCACATCTCCCATCTGTAATCTCCGCACATATGCAGAACCTGTGCTTTCATATCCTCCAAGTCAAATACCGGAAGAAGGAACCTGGCATGAGTATTTCTCACGCGTCCCTGAATCTCCTGCCACATCTGGCCTCTCGTTCCGACATTGGGAAGAAGGATGATATCCGGCAAAACTTCGGTTCCTATATACTCTCCCTTGATTCCTATAGCCTCGTTAGAATAAAGATTGTCCCTGTAGAAAAGCTGGAAATCAATGGATCTGATGCTTTCAATAACAGCCGTAGCAAGCCCGGATGTAACAAGGTTATCGGAAAGCTTTCTCACAACATTCACACTGTTAAACACAGGACAGAATATCGTTATAAGTCCGAAGGTAACTTTGTTCGCAGACATAAACATATTCTTAAGCTCGTACTTAACCATTGCCACACGGTCATTCATAAGCTTCTTTTCTTCTTCTGCCGTGATTTGGTTTTTAACCTTACGCTCGTGTACATAGGCTTCATAATCCACATCGAACTCGTTTTTGCTGGGGAGCCTTTCTCCGGAGTAAATAGCCTCAAGCCATTCAAAGAAATTAAACACTCCCTGCGCAGGATTGGTATACCCACTTCCCGCCTTTTCGTAAAGATACATAAGGTCACTCTTTGTACAGAGCTCTTCATCCATATATCCGAATTCAAGGAACATTCTGACGGGCTTGGGCGGAACCTTAAATCCCGTCAAAACCTTTAAAACAACCGCTTCATAAATCTTGTAGAAATAATTTGAAATATCAAGTCTTATATGTCTTGCGGCATCATCCTGACTTCTGGGATCCGAGAGATTTCTGTAGGAAATGATAAGTGATTTAAAGTCGTTATGAGTCTTTTCATCAACTTCCGCGTAATCAAGGATCTTGTCAACGGAATCCTCAAGCTCAGCAAAAACGGCTGCCTCATCTTCGGTGTTGTCCGCCTTAAGCTTAGTACGCTCAACCTTCATATCAAAAGCCGAGGTACGTTCAAAGTATCTGTTAGGATTGATATAATTTTTCTTGTTAAGAAACTCCTCCAAAGAGCGTATCTTCGAAAGAATACTGTCCGAAACGGAAGCAAAGGCAGGATTTAAAAAGCTGCTTGTTAAGATTCCGTACAGGTCGCTGCTTTCATCCTCCAAAAGAAGCTGGCCTATTTCCGAAAGATAAATAAACACCTTTTTAGAACCAAGGGTTATTCCCCTTGCATCCCTTGCCATCTTTTGTATAAAAATATCAAGAAACTCCGGCGAAACTTTTCTTCCGTCGGAAATAAGATTCGAAAGCTCTGTATAATATCCGCTTAAACTGTCGCTTACTCCGGAGTCGTCGATAAATCTGCCTTTTCTTTCAAGCTCTGAAAAAGGAGCGGGCGCAGTTCCCACCTTGGCGCAAAGATCGGTATAAAACTTATAAGTATCCTCAGCGAGTGAATAAAGTTCATCCGTATCTTCTCTAACAAGCGTATACTGAGAAACGCACTCAAGTATCTGCCTGATTGAGCTTCTGTAAAGATATGCCGAGAAATCATTCTTTTTCTCCAGCATCGAGTATAAACTTTCGGCGGGTATGGGAATCAGAGTAGTATCCGTAGCAGCCATATAGTTGAAAAAATGAGCATCAAAGCCCACTTCAAGCGCCCCGATCACATCTCCCTTTGAAAGAGAGATCTTGATGCCCGGAGCCTGAGCTGAAACGGTACCTTCTGAAATAAGATAAAGCTCGTCGTTGTTGGATGCCGAGCCGGCAATGATATCGTTTTGCAAGACGTTTTTAGAAGCCATAATCCATTCCTTTTATGCGAATAGGTTAACCTTTGAACGTTTAGGGAAAGTAATTAAACACCCTCATATAATCAGAAAGCCCAAGTGTCTTAAACACTTGGGCTTATGACTATTTAATAATACTACTAAATAAATAAAATATCAAACGTAATTATCTCTGTACACGAGCGCCTGCGCCACCCATAAGAGCTTCAACTTCCTTCTTTGATGCCATTGTGGTATCTCCGGGAGTTGTCATAGCAAGAGCACCGTGTGCTGCACCATACTCAACGGCAAGCTTTGCATCGCCTGTTGTCATAAGACCGTAAACAAGTCCTGAAGCGAATGAATCTCCGCCGCCAACACGGTCCATGATCTCGAGTCCGTCATACTGCTTAGCCTTGTAGATCTCTCCGTCTGCCCAGCAGATAGCGCTCCAGTCGTTAACGGTAGCGGTCTTTACCTGACGAAGGGTAGTCGCAACAGCCTTGAAGTTGGGATAGGTCTTAGCTGCCTCGTTGATCATCTTCTTATATCCGTCAAGGTTAAGAGTCTTTAAGTTAGCGTCGTTTCCTTCGATCTCGAATCCGAGACATGCGGTGAAGTCCTCTTCGTTTCCGATCATAACGTCAACATACTTGGCAATCTCTTTGTTGACTTCCTGAGCCTTTGCCTGTCCGCCGATAGCGCTCCACATTGAAGGACGATAGTTAAGGTCGTAAGAAACTACAGTTCCGTACTTTTTAGCGGTCTTGATAGCTGCAAGTACAGTTTCACAGGACTGCTCTGAAAGAGCTGCGTAGATTCCGCCGGTGTGAAGCCATCTGACACCGAGCTCACCAAAGATATGATCGAAATCAAAATCTGCGGGAGTAGCCTTTGAAATAGCGGTGTTTGCTCTGTCGGAGCATCCTACAGCGCCTCTGATACCGAATCCGCGCTCTGTGAAGTTAAGACCGTTTCTGCAAACGCGTCCGATTCCGTCGGTGGGCATCCACTTGATAAGAGAAGTATCAACACCACCCTGAAGGATGAAATCTTCCATAAGCTTACCGATCTCATTATCGGCAAAAGCTGTGATAACGCCGGTCTTTAAACCGAAGCATCTGCGGAGTCCTCTTACAACGTTGTACTCTCCGCCGCCTTCCCATGCTCTGAAAGAGCGTGCGGTACGAATTCTTCCCTCGCCGGGATCGAGTCTGAGCATTACTTCGCCAAGAGATACGGCGTCATACATGCATTCATTTGCGGGTCTTAAATTTAAATCCATTTTGTTTCTCCTTTAAAATGTCCAAATATGATTTATTTATCTTGTCTTAAGCATATCAAACTTAAAGTATCTTACTGCATTGTTGAAAGATATGTTCTTAACGATCTCGCCAAGGATATCATAATCTTCAGGGAACTCTCCGTTATCAACCCAGCCGCCTAAAAGGTTGCAAAGGATTCTTCTGAAGTATTCGTGACGTGTGTAGGAAAGGAAGCTTCTTGAGTCGGTAAGCATTCCTACAAATCCTGAAAGATTTCCAAGGTTAGCAAGTGAAGTCATCTGATCCTGCATACCTACTTTATGGTCATTGAACCACCATGCGCTACCCTGCTGAATCTTTGCAACAGCATCGGAATTCTGGAAACATCCGAGGATTGTTCCGATAGCCTGGTTGTCATTGGGGTTAAGGCTGTAAAGGATCGTTCTGGGAAGAGAATCCTTCTCGATAAGGTTGTTAAGGAAGTCTGCAGTCTGGGATGAGGGTGCATAGTTGTTGATGCAATCGTATCCTGTATCGGGACCGAGCTTAGCAAACATAACCTTATTGTTGTCTCTCTTGCAGCCATAGTGAAGCTGCATAACCCATCCGCGCCTTGTGTACTCTCCGGCTACGAAGGTCATAAATGCGGTCTTAAACTTCATTTCCTCGCTGCGTGAAATGGGATCCTTAACAAGAGCCTTTCTGAAGATAGCCTCAAGCTCATCATCTGAAGCGCTCTCGAACATTACATACTCAAGCGCATGGTCCGAAACGGTACATCCGTTTTCTGCAAAGAAGTCCATTCTCTTAACAAGGGCATCCTTTAAGTCCGCAAAAGAACGAATTGTTACGCCGCTGACTTCGGACAGTTTCTTGATATAATCGGCATAATCAGCCTTTTCAAGGTTCATAGCCTTGTCCGGTCTCCATGCGGGAAGAACAGTTACATCAAAGCTTGTATCTTCCTTGATCACGCGATGCCACTCAAGGCTGTCAACGGGATCGTCGGTTGTGCAGATAAGCTCAACGCCGGACTGCTTTATAAGATTTCTTACAGACATTGAGGGCTCTGCAAGCTTTTTGTTGCAAAGTTCCCAAACTTCCTCAGCGGTCTTTGAAGAAAGAGCGCCGTGATATCCAAAATATCTCTGAAGTTCAAGATGAGACCAGTGGTAAAGAGGATTTCCGATAGCCTTTCCGAGGCATTCAGCCCACTTTAAGAATTTCTCCTTGTCGGAAGCTTCTCCGGTAATATAATACTCGTCTACACCGCAGGATCTCATAAAACGCCACTTGTAGTGATCGCCTCCGAGCCAAACCTGAGTAATATTCTCAAACTGTCTGTCCTGGGCAATCTCCTGTGGATTGATATGGCAGTGGTAGTCGAGAACGGGCATTTTCTCTGCATAGTCGTGAAACAGCTTCTTAGCTACGTCAGTCTGAAGCAGAAAATCTTCATCCATAAATGCCTTCATTTTTATTTCTCCTCTCTTATAGATACATATATAGGCTTAAAGCCAAAACGCTTAGAGCGTAACTCCCTTTTTAAAGATCGCCATGTCGTGGAATCCGGCTTTTTCTGAAGCGACCTTTTCTCCGGATGCGACTTTTATGACAAAATCAAAGAATCTCTTTGAAGTCTCATCCATATCCTCATCCTCTACTAAAACTCCGGCGTTAAAATCTATCCAGTTGCTCTTTTTGGAAGCAAGGCGGGAGTTTGTAGATATCTTCATAGTAGGCACGGGGCAGGCAAAAGGAGTACCTCTTCCCGTGGTAAACAGTACGATATGGGCTCCGCTTGCGGCAAGAGCTGTTGCAGCGACAAGATCGTTTCCCGGGGCTGAAAGAAGATTGAGTCCCGGAGTACTTACCTGCTCGCCGTATTTAAGAACTCCCCTAACGGGGCTGCTTCCCGACTTTTGGGTACAGCCGAGGGATTTATCTTCAAGGGTTGAAATACCGCCCTTTTTGTTTCCCGGGGAAGGGTTCTCGTAGATCGTCTGGTTATTGTCCTTGAAATACTGTTTAAAATCATTGATAAGACTTACGGTCTTTTCAAACAGCTCTCTGTTCTCGCAGCGGTTCATAAGGATCGTCTCCGCTCCGAACATCTCGGGTACCTCGGTAAGGATCGTGGTTCCGCCCATAGAAGTAAGCATATCCGAAAACTTTCCTACAAGAGGATTGGCTGTAATTCCGGAAAAACCGTCGCTTCCTCCACACTTCATTCCGATTATCAGCTTAGAAGCGGGGATTGGCTCTCTTGAAAAGCCTGAAGCATACCCGATAAGCTCTCTTACAAGCTCTGCAGCATCCTCCATCTCATCATCGGATTCCTGGCAGACAAGGAACTTAACTCTGTCCTCATTGTAGTCCCCAATGTAGGATTTTAATACGTCAATATTACTGTTTTCACATCCAAGGCCGAGTACAAGCACGCCGCCGGCATTGGGATGATTTATAAGATCCGCAAGGATCTCTCTGGTATTTTCCTGGTCGTCACCCATCTGAGAGCATCCGTAAGGGTGGGGAAAAGCGATTACTTCCTCCACTCTTGACCTTATAATATCGCTCATACCCGCAAGCTCCGCATTTGCTTTATTAGCTATCGCGGTCGCAATGTTATTTACGCAGCCGACTGTAGGGATGATCCAGATCTCGTTTCTTACAGCCACCTTGCCGTCAGGTCTTTTATATCCCATAAAGGTTGCTTCAGTAGCTCTCTTAACAGGAGCGGAAACCGGCTCATAGGTATAGTCTAAGATTTCTCCGAGAGCTGTTCCGAGATTATGTGTATGGATCCACTCTCCGGCCTTAATATCCTCTTTTGCATTTCCTATCCTGTAGCCGTACTTTATTACGGGCTCCCCTTTTTTGATATCCTTAAGAGCCATTTTATGTCCGGCGGGGATTTCGCTTACGGCGCATACTCCCTCTAAGACGGTTCCGGGAGTGATATCGCTTAAAGCTACTATAACATTATCATTTTCATTGATCTTTATATATGTTTTCATTTATCTTCCTCAAAAAAGATAACCATCGGAACTTATGCGAAATACTTTTCCATAGTCTTTCTCATTCCGATCTCGCGGATAGATGTAATGTACTCGCAGATGCATTCGCTAAGTCCGTCGATCTTTGAAAGATCCTGTCCCCAGAAATCTTCGTTTGAAAGAACAGCCTTTGTAAACTCAGAAGGATCCTTGGAGCTGTTAGATGCGAAGAATTCAAGCACGGACATATCGTCGAGGATCTGGTATTCTTCCTCTCCTCTGTGTCCGATAAGGGCCTTGTCTCTGATCTCGGTACCGGTATAGAAAGCCATAAGTGCTGCGATAGAGAAAGTTAAGTGCGCAGGAAGCTTTCCTTCGTTTTTAACATAGTCAAGGAAGCTGGGCATACATCTTGCGCGCCACTTTGAAACAGAGTTAAGGGCGATTGAAAGATGCGCATGCTTAACGTAAGGATTGTTGAATCTCGCAAGTACCGCATCCGCAAACTCAAAAAGGTCAGCCTTGGGAAGGGTAAGGGTAGGGATAACCTCGTCAAACAAAGTTCCCTTGATGAACTTTAGGATAAGCTCGTCGTTCATAGACTGAAGCACGATATCATTTCCGCAAAGATATGATGCAAGTACGAAGGATGTATGCGCTCCGTTGAGGATACGAACCTTTCTCTGCTTGTAGGGATGATGGTCAGGTGTATAGATAACGGGAAGTCCCGCTGCGGGAAGAGGAAGCTCGTCGGAAAGATCCTTGGGGCTTTCGATAACCCAGAGGGCAAAAGGCTCGCCCGTTACGATAAGCTCATCCTTGTAACCGAATCCCTTGCAAAGTTCATCCGCTTCGTCTCTGGGATATCCGGTAACGATACGGTCAACAAGCGTTGAAGTAAAGATGCAAGCTTCATTAAGCCAATCTACGAATTCTTTTTCAAGCTTCCAGTTTTCTGCCTGCTTTAAAACGCACTCTTTTAAGTGGAGGCCGTTGTCATCTATAAGCTCAACGGGGAGCATAATAAGTCCCTTTGATCTGTCGCCGTTAAAGTGCTTATATCTTTCATATAAGAACTTTGCAAGCTTTCCGGGATAGCTCTTGGGGGGATTTAAAGAAATAGAATCGGTCTCGTCATAAACGATACCTGCTTCTGTAGTATTTGAAACAATAAATCTTAAAGTATCAAGCTTCGCATACTCCGCATACTTTTCGTACTCGGTGTAAGCATCTACCGCATCGGCTACGCTTGTAACAATACGATTGATCTTTTTGGGCTCTCCGTCAACACGGCCCCTTAACTGAACGGTGTACTGGCACTCCTGGTTGTGGAATCTTTCGAGATTGCCGAATTCGATAGGCTTAACGATAACAATGTCTCCGTCAAACTTGCCCTGTTCATTGGCAATATCGATCATATAGTCAACAAATGCGCGAAGGAAATTTCCCTCTCCAAACTGAAGAACCTTAACGGGTCTTTCCTTTTTGCCGGTCATCTTCCTTGAAATAATATCCATTTGATACCCCTTTTCAATGTAAAAATATAGCTGTTGGCTCACTTTTTATGTAAGCGTTTACATTTACAATTTTACACTATTTTGAAATTTAGTCAATGATGTATTTCAATCTTGTTATTTATTTCAAAAACGGAAGAGCTTTTTTGTTTATATTCTACAATGAAATAAAGACTATTTCTATACTAAAAAGCTTAGAATCTCGTTGAAAATATATACAAATGATTGTATAATGTAAAAGAAATGTAAGTATTTACATTTTTATTTTCTGTCCGGAGGTCCGACATGTCACTGACTATTTACGATATTTCTGAAAAAGCGGGAGTTTCTATCGCTACCGTTTCAAGAGTTTTAAACGGGAGTTCAAAGGTTAAAGAATCCACAAGACAAAAGATCATGGATATCATTGACGAATACGGATACACTCCAAACTCTTCCGCACGTGCCATGGGACTTAAATCAATGCAGACGATTGGTATTCTTTGTGCCGACTCCTCAGATATTTTCCTCGCCAAAGCGGTTTACTATCTTGAGCAAAACCTGCAGTCCGCCGGATACGAAGCTCTTCTTTGCTGTACCGGTTACAACCTTGACGCAAAGAAAAACTACGTAAACCTCATCCTTTCCAAAAAAGTTGACGGGCTTATACTTGTCGGATCCAATTTCATCGGTGAGGTTGAAACCGAAAACCAATATATTATCGACAGTTCTTCAAAAGTGCCCGTTATGATACTTAACGCTTCATATCACCACGATAACGTTTACAGTATCCTTTGCGATGATATGAACTCTATGTACCGCGCCGCTACCGAGATGTACGAATCCGGGATCCATGATATCCTGTATCTGTACAATTCCCTCTCCTACAGCGGACGTAAAAAATTAGACGGATTCCGTATGGCTATGCAAAGCCAGAAAGAGCCCGGATACGAGGATCTTATCTGCCGTGTACCCGAAGATATTTCAAGCCTTGAAAACGTTGCGGATTTTATATCAGATTATGCGAAGGCGGGACATACCTTCCACGGTGTGATCGCTGCGGATGACGAGCTTGGAATTGCGGCTGTTAAATATGCCCAAAAGCACAGCCTCTCCGTACCGGAAGACCTTTCCATCATCGGCTACAACAACTCTATTCTTACCGGTTGCTGTACCCCCGAACTAACATCTATAGATAACCAATTGGAAATTCAGACAAGATGCCTTGTAAAGACTCTTATCGGCGTCCTAAACGGACAGGAAATGCCTCAAAAGACAGTCTTTTCGGGCACAATGGTCAAAAGAAAGACTACGAGTTTCTAATGTTTCGAAAAAAAATTACTAGCTTCAACAGTTCCCAAAATAGGAAAACGGCGGCAGATTCTTCTGTCGCCGTTTTCCTATTATTTGGCTATGAGACATTTTTTAGACCTGAGTTTAAGAGGATCATCCTTCGATCATAATGCACTTCTTTGCAGGAATTGCATTAGCTTCTTTCTTGGGAACGTTAAGTTTAAGAACACCGTTCTCAAACTTAGCCTTGATATCTTCTTCCGTAAGCTGCTCACCGACGTAGAAGCTACGCTGCATAGCGCCGGAGTAACGCTCCTGTCTGATTACTTTACCTTTCTTATCCTTTTCGTCTTTATCAAGACCCTTGGCAGCCGATACGGTAAGGTAACCATTGTCAAGTGAAAGATTAATCTCCTCTTTCTTAAATCCGGGAAGATCGATATCTACCTCGTACTCACCTTCTTTTTCATGCACATCGGTCTTCATAACATGAGCCGCATGCTTTCCGTAGAGCTTCTTGTCCACATCTTCGAACTCTCTTCCGAAGGTCGGAAAATCGAAGTTCATAAGGTCATCAAACAAACTGTCATTAAATAAACTTGGATACAACATAAGTCATTCCTCCTTTCGCACTGCAATCTGCAGGCGCTTAAATATATTGTTTCCAAGCAAGGGATTGGATAAAGCTTTAAGCTTTCTTACTGTCTCTTAAAACTTATCTCCTTTCCTTTGTTCTACTTGTGTTATAACACTCATTATTAGTACTGTCAAGAGGCGAGTGCTAATAAATTTCTAAACTTTTTATAAACTCCTGTAAATCCCGAATTTCCGGTGTTTTAACTGCAAAGCTAAGCATACAATGTCACTTGTATAGCTTGTTTTTGATTTCTTCTATAAGACTGTCGTATTCATGGCAGTCGAATTCCTTACACCTTTTCTCCAAAAGCTCCAGTTTACTTTTGGCATTGTCGTAATAGGGATTGTCACCTTCCGCATCTATCGGGATAAGCTCTACCGATTCTCTCGTCATACTTGCAAGGAGGTCCGTAAGCTGGCCGGTAATATCTTCGTCAGTATCCATTCCGATTGAAAGTATCTGGGGAACAAAGCCGAGGGTTGCGGCAGTGTACGCTCCTCCCCTGAATCTTCCGGTATTTGCTTTATTAATAAGTCTTGAATTAATCTTATTTGTAAGGTAAACGATGACAAGGTCTCTGTCTGGATCGATTATCGCTATTGTCCCCGTCCAGCCCTGATGGCCGAAGGTATTGTTTCCGGACTGTGTTCCGAAGAATCCTACTCTTTGGAACTCTCCCTCTCTCCACCATCCAAGCCCCCATGCAGCACCATCTTCGGAGTTTGGAGATGTGAAAAGATCGATGCAGGCTCTTGAATAGAATTTGTTATTCCCATAACCGCCGGTTAGCATAGTGCTAAACAATTTCGCAAGATCGCTTGCATTTGAAAAGAGTCCCGCGTGTCCGGACACTCCTCCCATGCTGTAAAAAGCCTTTTCGTCATGCACCTGTCCCTGTAAGGTTTCGGTACGTACACCCGGGAAATAAATCTGTCCATCCCTTGTATTTCCGCTAAGCTCGGTAGCGGCGCAGTCCGAAGCTTTAAATCCGTTTTCGAGGGGATTGTATGTAATATTTGTAAGCTGCATGGGCTCCCAAAAATTCTCTTTTAAATATGTATTAAGATCCTGCCCCGAAACCTTTTCAACTAAGAATCCGAGAAGCATATAGTCAACATCGGAATATAAGGTTTTCGTACCGGGCTCATACATAAGAGGAGTCTTGCAGATAGAATTATAGGTTTCCGCTTTGGTCTTTTCGCCATCCCCGCACCCGGAATAAAGAAGGTTTGCCCCTTCGTAGGAATAAGCATTGGCTCCGATATCCACGCTGGCGTTAAAGTACTTGGGATCTGCCGGGAATCCCGCTCTGTGGCAAAGCACATCCTTTATGGTCAGATTCGCTTTCCATTTAAGCTGATCCTCATCGGAAACGGCATCATATCCCTTATATCTAAAGTTTATGACCATTTCATAAAACTCAGGTCCCAAATGGTCCGATATCTTATCATCAACCCTTATAGTGCCATCGGTTACCATCTTCTGAATTGCGAGGTTTACTCCCGCCATCTTTGTTACAGATGCAAGATCGTAGAGTGTGTTATTATCCACAGGCTCTTTATCAGAGAGCATCTCGCCGTCGGGGGAGTAGGTATTTTTATACCCCCAGGCGTTTTGATAAACAAGCTTTCCCTGCCTTATAACCGCAAGCTGGGAGCTGGTAAACCCGTGCTCTACATCGGACTCGATAATATCAGATATCAAAGATAAGGCTTCCTCGTTTATCCCTACCTCCGAAGGCGTACCTTCCAAAACTTCAGGATACGGAACTAATACTCTGACCTTTGTTTCCCCGTCAAAGGGAGTAACATTTGAAACCTGAAGAGTATTTCTTCCGTTTAAGGCAACCTCCGAAAAGTCCACCTCATAAGAACTTCCTCCCAAAACATTTGAAACATCAACCTTTTTTGAGTTGATATAAAAGTCAAAGCTCTCTACCCCTTCATCAGGTAAAAGATACATCTTTCCCTGTCCGCTGTAAAAGTCAAAGCTCATCATATCATTTAAAGCAAGTGTATCATCAGCGAATCCCCTCCACTCCGGAAAAGAAAAATCCGCCTGAAATGTTCCCTCGGGAACATCTGCTTTAGATACATATACGCTTTTTTCTTTAGATATTTCCTCCGCATCCGCGACGTTTTCATCTGTAACGGATTCCGGTGCGCCCTCCTCCAAAGTATTTCCCACCTTCTCTTCGTTAGGATCTTCGGCCAATGTTTGATCTTCCGCGCTTTCATCGATCATAGATAAAATATTGGACACTTCTTTATCGCCGGCGGCTCCGCCTGCGCATCCGCCTAAGATCACGGCTCCCGATAAGAGTAGACTAATTAATACCTTTGAACAGTTTCTCATTGATCTATATCCTCATATAACAAATACAAAGCTCTCTTTTCTTTAAAAGTCTTAATATCATCCGCCCAGGACTCTTTAATCGTATCCGCATCCTGCCCGGCTTCAATCATCCCTCTTACGCTGTCCGTTCCCATAAGCAGGTCAATCCAGTAATGTCCTCCCGAATCCTGCTTTCCAAAGAAATGATCAGCCTCATTTAGCTCTTTATAGTGCTCATAAGCATCGATTACATATTCAAGATTTATGCCATCTTCCCGGATCTTTTCAAGATCTGTCGTCCGTAAATCCCTGCCGTAACAGGTCAGGTTACTGTACTGCGGATTTTTCGCTCCCTCCATGCTTATTGGCGTAAAACTAAAGTCGTAGCAGCCTGCGGCTTCAAACTCCGGACATCCGTATATTTCAAAGGGCGAATCGGTTCCCCTTCCGACCGAGATAACCGTGTTTTCAAAATAGCAGGTTGAGGCGTATAAATATATAGCCCTCATACTCTTAAGATTAGGTGAGGGATTAACCGAAACTTTCGTAAAATCTTTGTGCGAATAATTCTCGCAGGGGATGACCGTAAGACTGCATTTCGCGCCATCTGATAACCAGCCCTCCCCAACGATCATCCGAGCAAGTTCCCCTAAAGTAAGTCCGTGTACAACAGGTATGGGCAGCGCTCCTACTCCGGATCTAAAACCTTCCTTTAAGATCGGACCGTCTACATAAAAGCCATTGGGATTAGGTCTGTCCAGGATCAAAACTTCCTTATCATACTTTGCACAGGCATCCATCAGCTTATACATCGTAATATAGTAGGTGTAGTACCTAAGTCCGACATCCTGAATGTCTACTATTAAAGTATCAAACAAGGCCATTTTATCATCAGTCAGAGCATTCCCCGCCCCGCCATATAAAGAGACAATGGTTACTCCTGTCTTTTCGTCGTATCCGTCCTTTACGCTTTCTCCCGCATCAGCAGTTCCGCGAAAGCCATGCTCCGGACTAAATATAAGACTGACGTCTGTATTATTCTCAATAAGGAAATCAACTATATGCTTTCCGTTTTGAAGATCATCCCCCACAATTCCGGTCCCGTTTGAAAAGACCGCAACCCTCTTGCCTTCAAGCAAAGGAAGATACATATCAGATCTCTCATCTCCAAGGACAATATCAAGAGCATATCCTTCGCTGCCAACCGGGCGGAGTTTTTCTGTTATTTCCTCAGGCTGATCTATTTCTTCGGTAGAAGATTCTGTCAAATCTTCCCCCGCCTTACTTTCATCTCCAAGATCTATATCGGTCTCTTTATTATCTGCTTCCTGTAAATTATATCCTGTTTCTTCGCCGGGTAAAGACTCTTCTTCATTTATCTCCACGTTAAATAGCGGCTCTGCAAGCTGCGCCTTAGCGCAGCCCGAAAGAACCGATAAACCGGCTGTCAAAAGGCAGCTTAAAAGTATTCTTTTTATAGAGATTGAATTGTTTTTAAACATTTTTAAGATTAAAAAGTGATCGTTTCGGGAGCGCCTGTGAACGAGCTGAAGGTAGCGGTAGCTGACTTAAAATAGAAAACTTCGGTATTGTCATCATCAGCAGAATACATACCCTGAAGCGAAGGATATGCCTCAAGCATAGAAACCTTGGCTTCACGTCTGTCATCGCTTACAAGCTCTCCGGCTACTCTAAGCCATACGCCATCCTTAAAGGCACAGATCTCGACCTTGGGGTTTGCGTGAATCTGCTTTGATACATCTTTTTTCTTTCCGGTCTGAATATATAATTTTCCTTCAAAAACATGAGCTGTACCGAAGGGTCTGACTCTGGGCTGGTCTCCGTCTACGGTAGCAAGATAATATGTTCCGGCTTCTTTTAAAAACTTTACAACTCTATCCATTTTAATACCTCCTTGGATGAATCAAAAACACTATTTGTCTTTGATTATATCATTTTTATCCCTATATATGATATTATATTTTTGCTGTAAGTCTGTTAATGATTATAGCAATAAATGATTTATTTCTAAATATAGGGAGATTTTAAATGATCGAATTTATTGTTGACAAAAATGTATCGGTAAACGATACCACTTTTAATTCTTTAACGGATGCGATAAACGCCCTTCCGAAAAAGTATGAAAGCGCTAAGATTTATATTTCGCCGGGATCTTACTATGAAAAGATAGAACTGCGAAAAGGAAATCTTACCATCGAAGGCCTCGGAAATGCGCCCTCCGATACGGTAATGTACTACGACGACTTTGCAAGAAAGGATATGCCTGACGGAAGCAAATACGGAACCTTCCGCTCCTACTCATTTTTCATAGATGCAAATAACGTAACCCTTAAAAACCTTACTATTTCAAACACATCAGGTCCTGAAAACGAGGCCTGGCAGGCTATCGCACTCTACGCCGACGGCGATAATCTTTTGTTCGAGAACATTCGTCTTTTGGGCCATCAGGATACTCTGTTTACCGGACCTCTTCCGCCAAAGGAAGTCCAGCCCGGCGGCTTTATCGGCCCCAAGCAGTTTGACCCAAGAATAAACGGAACCCAGTACTATAAAAACTGCTATATCTGCGGAAACGTGGATTTTATATTTGGAAGTGCTACGGCTTATTTTGATTACTGCGAGATCGAATCTATTCCGAGAAGCGGTGCGGATAAAGATGTACAGGGATATGTTACAGCCGCATCAACCCCCGAAGGACAGGCAGAAGGCTATACCTTTAGAAAATGCAGATTCATATCCGGCGACTGTCCCGAGCTTTCTGTTTATCTCGGACGTCCATGGAGGGAATACGCCAAGGCAATCTTTATAGATTGTGAGATCGGAAAACATATAAAAAGTGAGGGCTTCCACGACTGGAATAAGCCTCTGGCCCATGAAACCTCGTATTACGCCGTAAGAGCCTGCTACAGAACCGATGGTTCTTTCTATATACCTACTGCAGACTTTGTTAAAGAATAATACACATATTTCAGGTACAAAATGCCGTCACAAAAGTGGCGGCATTTTCAGACTAGTCCAAAACAATATCATCATATATCCGTTGGATATATTCTCTCGCCCATACAGCGTTCTCCGGAACAGTATTCTCCAGCGTAGCGTGCATAAATGGCTTCTTTTTCTTTACAAATCGGAGGATATTTTCATAATCCATTTCACCCGTGCCGCAGGCGACGGATTTAAGCCCTGTATCACTGACTTCAAAATCTTTAAGATGAAGCATAGCGATATCATCTCCCAAAAGATCGATCGCTTCGGCAAAAATCTCCTCACGGTTTTCGTAGTTACAGGTATCTAAGAGATTTACGGGATCGAATATGATCTGAAGATTGGGAGATCCGATCTCGTCAAGTACTCTTCTTGCTCTCTTGGGATTACAAACTATATGCTTGTAAACGGGTTCGATCGCAAAAATAACACCAAAATCCTCGGCACATTTTACAACAGGTTTTACCCTCTCGATAAATGTTTTAAGAGCCTCTTCGGAATGGTTGCGCTCCTCGAATTTATACTCTTCATTTACAGCTCCTGTCTCGGTTCCTACTACTCCGGCTCCAAGGAGGGAAGCAAACCTTATATTTGAAAAATACCTCGCATAGGTCTTTTTCATTGTCTCCTCATTAGGATTTGTAAGATTAAGATAGCATCCCAAAACCGCAATATCCTGATCGTACTTTGCAAATAGTTTTCTAAGATGCATAGCAAGTCCGGGAGTAAGGGCTGCATTGTCCGTGGGAAACTCGCTTATAACCTTTGAAAGGGCGAGGTGTCCACATTTAAATCCCTGCTCCTTTGCTATCTCCAGCCTTTCCTCTAAAGGGGCTTTTTTTATATCATGTAATCTGATTCCAAGCTGCATTTTTTATCCTCTGATTCTGCGAATTTCGGTATATGCCAAAAGATAGGGTCCAACGCCTTTGGCATCATCCTTAACAACAGGCTCCGACATATAATAGTCATAGGTTCCGGGGCGTCTTGAATCCCCGCCAAGGCCGGCAACAAGACAGATGCCGTCCATATGAAGCTCTCCGTTTTCGTCGACATTAAGCTTTTCTTTAGTTACGCCGTCAAAAGCCTTCTCTCCGTACTTTCTGTATTCTTCCGGAAGTACCCCCAGCCTTACGCCTTTTAGGATCGCGTATGCCATAATAGACGAACCGCTGGTCTCGAGATAGTTTTTGTCCATTCCGCCGAAGTTTACAACCTGATACCACATTCCGGATTCTTCATCCTGATAGCGGATCATAGCTTCCACAAGCTCGCAAAGTGCCTTTTTAAGGAAATCGCGAACTTCGCTTTCGTTCTCATCGGCCTTATCATATGTATCGAGCAGGGCCATAGCATACCAGCCGATCGCTCTTAGCCAGACATTTTGCGAAAGTCCCGTCACCTTGTCACACCAGAACACTTCTCTTGATTCATCGTAGGCATGGTAATAGAGACCGTTTAAGGGATTACGCATTATGCGATAAACATTTTTAAACTGATTCAAGATATCGCTGTAATGTTCCTTATTTCCGTATCTCGAGTCATACTCCATATAAAAAGGCTGTCCCATATAAAGGCCGTCAAGCCAAACCTGATTGGGATAGATCTTTTTATGCCAGAAGTTTCCTTCCTTTGTTCGGGGCATCTTTTCTATCTGGGAGTAAATAAGGTCTATCGCCTTGCGATATTTTTCTTTACCCGTGATATCGTAGAGTTCAAATAAAGTCTTACCCGCATTTACATTGTCGATATTCAGGTCCTCAACATTGTATCCTGCAATGATCCCGTCCTCGCCAACCTTTGCATCCACAAAGCCATCGGCGAAATCAAGATACTTTTTATCTCCGGTAATGGAGTACATCTCCAGAATTGCCTTGATCATACATCCGTCGATGTAATTCCATTTAGCCTTTTTACCCTTACGGATATTCTCGATATTCCACATAGGGAAATCGGGAGTGCTCTTATCCATAAGCATCTGAATATATTTTTCTATTTTGTCCATACTATCTCCCAAAGCTGCAAGTTCCCTTTTTGTCTCAGCCTTTATTCAGTTCATCAACACATTCGGTAACAACGGCTTCTCCCACATTACCGGTAATATTTACATGGTCCAAAGTAACTCTTTTAACGTTTCTTATAAAGATTCCCCGAAGCGAGCATTTTTCAACGCCGTTTGACATAGCCGGCACATCGCATTTGGGATTCTCCGCATAAGAAACATCAATATGCCGCATGATAAGCTCCTCGATCTTTGCCTCGGGAAGACCTTCAATATACGCCGCAGCAACATGGCAGTTTACAGCATCTATATCTTCAAACTCAAGACGTCTTATAAGAGGCGTTCTGTCGTCTGCGGGATAGAATTCTCTACTTTGAACATAATCGGTCTTTCCGTCGGGATCGCAAAAGTAAAAGCTGTTTACTACAAACGGAGTCATTACATGATCCATTTTGATATTTCTAAAGATGATCCTGTCAAGGACGGCATCTCGTCCTCTTCCGCGCCTTGTCTTAATTCTGAGGCCTCTGTCTGTATTTACAAAATCACAATCCTCAACAGTAAGATTCTTAACTCCGCCGGCCATCTCGGAACCGATGGTTACCGCACCATGACCGTTTTGCATAAGGCAGTTATGAACCCTGATGCCCTCTGAAGGCTTCTTGAATTTCTTGCCCATATAGATCTTGCCGGCTTTAATAGCGATACAGTCATCTCCAAGCGAGAACTCTACACCTGCAATTTCGATATTCCTGCAGCTTTCGGGGTCGAGTCCGTCGGTATTGGGCGAGTTAAAAGGATTGTTTACTTTTATATTATAAAAGCCGAGATCTTCGCTAAAGAAGGGATGTATTGTCCAGGAAGGGGAATTCTTTAAAGTAACCCCCTGTAAATAAACCTTCTTTGAATCCTTTATAAAAAACAGCCTTGGACGATAAGCCATGTTCATAACCTTTGGTTCATGCCACCAGTTATCAAAATCAGCTCCTCCGTCTATTACGCCTTCTCCGTAAATACTTACGTTTTTAACGCCTATTCCGCAAATAATCGAAGAAAACATAGGTAAAGGATTTCCTTCCCATGTTCCGAGGTTGTACTCGCTGCTTCCGTCTTGAGAAGGTAAAACTCCGGGGAATATACCGTGTCCCGCTCTCTCGGGTATTGCCTTTAAAACAGCACCCTTTTGAAGTTCGATATTAACTCCGCTTTTAAGGAAAAGTCCGATGATCCTGTACTCGCCGGCAGGAACTACAACTCTTCCGCCATCGGGGCAGGCATATATCGCGCTCTGGATCGGGTGGGTATCGTCGCTGATTCCGTCACCCACTGCGCCAAAATCCGTTACAAGTAAAGAATAACTCTCCTCGGCGGTCTTAAACTTTAATCGTCCCGCTGCCGATCCGTCTGCTTTAATAACCGTGACCTCGTACTCTCTTCCGGGTAAAAGATTAAAGAAGCTCTTTATGACGGTATCTTCGCCCTTAACCTCTTTACCGTTTAAATATACAAGATATTCTCCCTCTGTTTTGTACTTTCCGCATCCGCAAAGCTCTATTGTCGCGCTCCTTGAAGATACAAACAAAAGCTTAAGAGCCATCTCTTTCGCACCATCGGGGATCAGAACGCTCTCGGATCCTTCCTCGGTAAACCATTCCCTTAAAAGGAAATGCTTTTTTTCTCCGAATGCAATAAGATCCTCCCATCCCGCAGACAAAAGATAATCGCTGTACTCATTGCTCTTTGAAAGCTCATAAATCGACTTTAAAACTGATGTATATCTGTCAGCAAGCTTTCTGTAGAGCTCATATATCTGAAAGTCCATATTTTCAAGGACTTTTCCGAGTACTTCTGCGTACATGATCTTTTCGTTTATCCCGTCGGGGCAATCGTAAGCAAGAAGGGTATCCGTAATCTCGATGTACTTGTCCTTTTTGTTATTAAGTTTTTGCTCCTCCATAAGCGAAGGACATTCTTTGATATTCATAAATTATTCCTTTACTTAACGCTTCGCTTCCATTTTTTCCAGACTCCGCTTATATAGAGTATGAAAAGAATGGCTGCGGCAATTCCGTTACTTACTACAACAGCGTACCAGATGCTTCTGACTCCCATATTAAGAACAAGCTGGCAAAAATACAGCGTACCGAATCTAAATATCCAGAGTCTTGAAATATCAACAGCCATAGGTACCGTGGTCTTACCCATACCTTTAAAGAATCCGTTTATGGTGTCATGTACTCCGTTTGTAAAACACCAAAAGGCCATTACGCTTAAAAAATCGGCGGCCATAGAGATTACTTCAGGATCGTCTGAAAAGATCTTTACGATGGACTCGGATATAAAAGGTCTTGAAAGGATCAATCCTCCGACAAAGAGGAAACCGACTATCATAAAGCAGGAAAACCTCACAGCCTTTTGAGCTCTCGGCATTTGATTTGCCCCGTAGTTTTGACCTACGACGATGGCAATAGCTGAACCTATACCTGTTGAGGGTAATGATATGATTCCATTAACCTTGTTACCGATTCCGTAGGCAGCCATAGCATTTTTACCGTAGGCAAAAACGCTCTTAGAAAGGATCAAAAATCCAAGCTGCTGTACACTGCCGCCGATGGCGCTGGGAATACCGACTTTAACTATCTGCTTCAGCTTTTCCTTCTCAAATCTTAACTTACGAAGATTTAAATATACAACGTGCTTCCTGTTATGCAGGATTACAAAAGCTATAACAGCAGGTACCGCTTTCGCCGCTACCGTAGCAAGAGCCGCTCCGGCTGCGCCGAAGTTATAATGCACCATAAGAAGGGGGTCTGCCACAAGATTGATGCAAATACCTAAAAGATTAAGTAGCATCGGTGTAAGGGTATCACCTTCCGCATGGTGAATTGAAGTATACATATTAACGGTATACAAAAAAGGCATATCCAGCATTACCAGCTGTAAATATATCTTTGCATATCTGTAAAGATCCTGGGACGGGTCTGCCCCCAGCCATTTAACGATCAGTGGCGCGCCGGCCGAACAAAGCGCCATAAAGACTACCGAAAAGATAAGAGCGCAGGCAAATATCTGATTTGCCATTTTCCCCGCATCTTCGTCCTTTTTTGCTCCAAGATACTGAGAGATCAGTACCGATCCCGCAACCGTAATTCCCGAGCCTAAATTAATGATCAGATTCTGCATCGGGGTAACAAGGTTGATGGCGGCAAGCTGGTCGGTTCCGAGCTTTCCCAGCCAGTATGTATCTGTAAGATTATACATCGTCTGCAAAAATGAATTGATGATAACCGGAACAGACAATACCAAAAGTGTTTTTATTAAATTTCCGCTTAAAATATCCTCACGGCTTACTTTCTTCACTTAGCTGTCCTTCTTTTCGCTTAAAACTTCATCAATAGACTTAAAATCAAGGAGCAGATCTGCATATATCCCGCCAAGACTCTTTAAGCCCTCTGCTATTACAGCGCAGTACTGCACAGCACCGTGATAAGAAAGATGTGTGTGGTCGTCCATACCGTCGGGAAACTTGGGATAGATTCCCGCAGGAACAACTACATGAAGCATCTCGGCCTTCTTCGGTCCAAGTTCATTTAAGATCTCGCGGCTTCTTGTATAAAGGTCTATACAGGGAACACCACATTTTTCTGCTACCTGCTTCATGGCCTTAACGTATTCGCCGTGCATACCCGACCCTAGCTTTCCGTTTTCTTCAAAACATCTTCTCTCTATAGGTGTGATCAAAACAGGATTAGCTTTCTTTTCTCTTGCAACAGCAATATATTTTTCGAGATTATCACTGTAGGTTCCGAAAGGAGTTGTATATCTTAAGGGATCTTCTTTCTTTTCGTCGTTATGTCCAAACTGAATAAATAAAAAGTCGCCCTCAGAAATCTCAGTCCTTATATCTTCAAGTCTTCCTTCATCAATAAAGCTTTTGGTGGAGCGTCCGTTAACGGCATGATTTCTAACTTTCACATCCGGCTTAAGAAACAGATGAAGCACCTGTCCCATACCTGTCTGCGGATATGTAAGAATAGAATTGTACTGAACAGTAGAGTCAGCAGTCCAATAAATTGATTTCATAATTTCTTCCTTCTTCCTGTATCTAAAATGTAAACGGTTACATTTCTTTTACATCTTACCATACTTCCCTTTTAAATGCTATAACAAGGGCGTTTTAAATTATAAATATAATGTAAAATATTAAAGCATTTTTTCGGTAAATTTGTTATCATAAAATAGACTAATGCGAAAGGATTAAGCCCTATGACGATAAAAAGCGCATCCCCCGAAAAGGCCGGAATAAAAAGTCAAAATATCCTTGATTTTCACACTAAGATAAAGAAAAAGAAGCTCTCACTTCACAGCGCTGTCCTTTATAAGGACGGAGCAATACTAAGCGAAGTTTATTATGCTCCCTTTAAGGCTGAAGATAACCACAGAATGTTTTCCATAGCAAAATCCGCAGTTGCCATCGCAGTCGGGCTTATGGAAGGCGAGGGACTGATCAGCACCTGCGATCCTATTATCAAATACTTTCCCGAAAAAAGGCCCGTTCATCCGTATATAGAGCAGATGACCATAGGGGATATGCTGATGATGCGTACCTGTCATGCACAGACTACCTACGATAAATTTGACCTGGGTTCCGACTGGGTAGATTCCTTTTTTACCAAGACTCCGACCCACAAACCGGGCAGCGTATTTCACTACGATACAAGCGCCCCCTTTGTTCTCTCCGCCCTTTGCGAGCGACTTACGGGTAAAAAGACCTGGGACTATGTCAGGGATTCTTTGAAAGGTTTAAACCTTTCAAAAACTTCTCATTTTATAAGCGGAGGAATGGGCGTCAGCCACGGAGGCAGCGGCCTTGTATCCACAACTCTCGACATCTTAAAGCTTGGAATTTTCTTTTTAAACGAAGGAAATATAGACGGAGAACAGATCATAAGCAAAGACTATATGCGCAGAGCAGTATCTGATCTTACTCCCAACTGCGTAGCCTCCCCCCTTCCTTCGGAAAGCTGCGGTTACGGCTATTACGTCTGGCGAACAGAAAAAAACGGATATGTTCTTTACGGTATGGGTGGGCAGCTTGTAATTGTCTGTCCCGAGGAAAAGATGATCCTTGTAACAACAGCTGATACGCAAGGATACAGCGGCGGAAACCAGATAATCTACGATGCGTTTTACGAATGCATCCTTGATCCATACCGCCAAAGCCTTAAGGATACGGCAGTATCTAAAAATACAAATGCCAAAAATAACTTAAATGAACAGAGCTCAGAGAAAGCGGCTATGGCTCTTCGCGAATTTGAAAAAACAGCCCGGCTTTCATCTTTAACCGAAGAAATACCGGGATGCATTTTACCCGGCTCTTCAGAGTTCGAAAGCTTTATACGTAAGTATGACCGGGCTTCATATTCCTTTTATCCGGCAGAAGCAGATTCAAAGGATAAAGACATCGCAGCCTGCGAAAGCTCCATAAACGCCAAGGCCCCTCTTTCACGCCTTTATCTTTCTCTCGATGAAAGCAAAGGAGCGAAGCTAACCTTTGTATACGCAGACAGTTCCGAGTACGATCTACCCTTTGGTTATTCCAAAAATATAGAGGGTTCTCTTCCGCTGTATGGAAACCGCACATTTACAAGCGCGGCTCTCATAGCAAAAGATACCCTCTATATAAGAGCAAGAGTCTGTGATGAAATCCTCGGAAGCATCCATATGGAGCTGTATTTCGAAGATGATTCTTTAACCCTTTATATGAAAAAGATCGAGGAAACTTCCTTTAAGGAATTTAACGCACACCTCACCGGAAATCGCCTGTCTTAAGGCCTTATTACTTCACTACACTAGACGCAGTCAAAACCTGCGACTTCTTCTTTAAGCATTCCGGCAACCTTCATATTTTCATCAACGCTTTCGTTGATCTCTGACATGTGGCTGCTTATATCCGAGGTATAATCAGCCGCATTATCTATTCCGAGAGAGCTTTCTGATACAGCGGTGAATACCGCAGCCGCAGCTTCATTTATCTCATTAGCAGCCTTTGAAAGCTCTGATGTAGCTTCCTGAAGTCCGCTCATCATCTCTTTCATCCAAATCGCATCTTCGTTGTATGTTACACCGTTATCAACCATCTCTCTGTATGCTTCTAAAACGTCCTCATTAACAAATGAGAGCATATTTCCCGCATTTACGGAAAGGTCTTCAACCGATTTGGTAACGGCGTCAGAAATATCCTGAATTCCTCCGGCGGTCTCTTTGGATTTGTCTGCAAGCTGTCTGATCTCTTCTGCAACTACTGCAAATCCTCTTCCGAACTCTCCGGCTCTTGCAGCTTCTATTGAAGCGTTAAGCGCAAGAAGGTTGGTCTGGTTTGCGATCGTAAGAATATCCTGTGTAAGCTCATTGATCCTTGATACCTGCTTACTCTGTCCGATAGCATTTTCAAGTTTTTCTGAGAAAGCCGAAACTGCGCTTTTAGCTGCGTTGCTGCTCTCAACGGCCTTACTCTTCATTCCGTCCGCACGTCTGCTGATGCCGTCGGAATATCCAAGTCCTTCCCCTGTCTTTCCGCTGATGGCGTCGATCTGATCGGCGATCTGTGAAAGGCTGTCCTTGATTCTCTCAACAGCATCCTTTGCGGAAGACATACTTGCTGAAAGTTCCTCCATTGTAGCGGAGGTATCGGCAATCTTATCACCGGTGTCTCTAACTCCGCCTTCAACTACCTCAGCGGCATCCTGAATCTTAACTGCCGATTTCTTAATCTTGGTAATAAGGTCATTTAAAACGTCAATAAAAGAGTTGAAGCCGTTAACCATCTCTCCGATTTCATCAATGCGGCTGTAAGATACTTTCTCGGAAAGATCCGCCTTACCGCTCTTTATCTTGTCTACAATAGCGCGAAGCTGTTTGGATACGCGGTTCATAGGAATTGCTATCCTGAATACCGCAAAAAGAATACCAAGCGCTCCGGCAATAAGAGTGATAAGTACAAGTATAGTAGCATTGTTTCTGGCGGTTACGGAAAGCTTATTCGCCTGCACTGTAGCTTCCGCAAGCTCCGCATCGCACCTTGATGAGAGATCACTAAGACTCTCTTCCATAGCTTCGATATTGTACTTGATAGTATTAAGCTGTCTGTTCTTTACGATTGATACTGCAGTAGAATCGTTAACCGCTCCCTGCTTATCCGTAAGAGCCATAATCGTATCAAATGCGTTATAAACAAGCTCAAGATTTTCATTAAGCAGATTTACTTCCTCTTCCCATCCGAGGCTCTGCATCTGTGAAAGGCTGTCTGATATTGACGTTTTTGCATTCTCCATGCCCTCTTTTGCAATAGCCATATTATCGGCAGTAATTCCCTCGGTTGTGTAGATATAGAAATTCTTTTGAACTTCCTGAATCGACTTCTCCGTTTCCTTTATAAGGGTCAGATTCTTTACTGACTGACCCGAAACTTTTTCCAGGTTATTTGCAAGTTTAGTAATAGATGTGATATTACCGATGTTTGAAACTGTTGCCACAGCAACCAAAACAAAGAGTAATATTATGAGTAAAACAGCAATCGAACTTTTTTTCTTTGAATTCTTTCCGGATTTGTTTTTTGTCCCTGACATATCTTTTGCCCTCCTAAATTCCGTCAAAATCTGTTCTTTTGTAAGTATTTATAACTGTTTTATGTATTTGTTTCCGTGCTTTTATCTGTATTTGCTTCTGTATTTATTTCCGCGCTTTTATCTGTATTTGCTTCAGCTTCGGGCAATCCAAAGCTGCCATCTTTTTCTAAGGCATCCCGCTGCTTTTTTTCAAAAGTCTCAAAAGTTTTCCTGTAGAGGAAAACGCTTATATATGCAGGTACAGATATTCCGAATACTCCGTTCATCAAGATGAAATTCGGAATATACATAGCCGCAATCCAGGGCGCTACGTAAAGCGCGATAATAAGTATCGTCTTGGGAAAAGCGTAAAACGCCATTGCGTAAGCATTTTTAATGGCGAGCCGCGGCGTCGTATCGTACCTCGCAAGTACGGGAAATATGTAAACAAGCCCGAAAATGTAAATGACGGCAAATGCGATAATAAGCCACTTAAATGCCGCAGGGAAGGATACACCCTCCGAAAAAATATAAAGATCTATTCCCAGGAAAGCTCCCACGGCAAACATGATTATCCAGGTAAGGGTGGAAGTCTTAAAATTCGAAGCAAAATCCTTGAAATAATCCTTAATAACATACCCGTCCTCATTCTTGCTCATACGGTAAAGCTGATGGTTCATAGCGGTAAAAGCAGCTCCCGCAGTCACAACAGGAATCGATATAACAATTGTAATAATATTCAGCAGCACCAGATTAATGACCAGCTCCATTGCTCTCATAAAAGGTCCGTCAACAGATAAAAATCCGCCACCATCTTCACGACTCATGCTACAATCTTTTCCTTTCTTGTGGTATTATGTAAAAACAAGTAAATAAAAACGAGGTATTAATATGACAAACCCCTTTAAAAGACCCTTTTCACCTACCGTGAAATTAATCTTCTTTTCAGTACTTCTCGGCCTTTCTCTTATTGCTTATGTTATTGTAAACAACAAGATCGAAAACGGTCAGATGGCTGAGCCGGTAGCTGATTTCGTCGATTTAAGTACCTGCGACTACTCTGAGCTTGATGGTGACAGGATATCTCTTACCGTTCCCGGCGAATACGCAGCCGGTGCCACGGATGAAAGCCTTTCTGAAACTGCTTCCGGTCTCGGATACGAGTCCATCACCCTTAATGATAACGGCTCCGTTACGTATGTAATGACCAAAGCTCAGCATAAAGAAATGCTTGATAATCTTAGGTCGGGCATCAACCAGACCTTTGACAAGATGATAGGCTCCGCAGATTACAACAAAATAACTTCTATCGAAGCTAACGATGACTTCACCTATATCAAGGTTGATCTCAGTTCCAAAAATGCAGACTATAAGAATTCAATGTCTATGATTCAGTTCAAGACATATTTTCTTCTCTATAACGCATTTAACGGAACTCCCGACGCAAAGCTTTCCGTTGAATATTTCAACAAGGACGGCGAGCTTGTGCTGAAAATGGGATCTGACGATCTTTAAATCCAAAATCTTTTAAAAAAACCCGGTTCGCAATTACACTGAACCGGGTTTAACTTTATCTTTTAGCAGATCAAAAGTACCTGATCATTCCTTAACGGCTCCGATATTTACACCCTTGACAAAATACTTCTGTAAGAAGGGATAAAGAAGCATAAAAGGTAGGATTGCCGCTATAATTCCTGCATTGAAAAGCGTTGTTTGCGAGACATTGTACGATGTTACGGGAGTATCTCCGTCCATGATCATCGTTCTAAGCTTATACTGGAAGTTTACGTTTTCAGACTTGTTAATATAAATCTGAACTGTTGAGTAATCGTTCCAGATACTAACTGCAAACATAAGGCCGATAGATGCAAGAGCTGCCTTTGAAAGAGGAAGGACTATACGGAAGAAAATACCCATTGGTGAGCATCCGTCAATTCTCGCCGCTTCGTAAAGTGACGTCGGAACTCCTTCAAAGAAGTTTCTCATAAGTACAAGGTTATAAACGTTAATTCCGTGTTTAACAACCAATATCCACCAGGATCCAACAAGACCGAGCTGTTTCATAACGAGGTACTCGGGGATCATACCACCTGAAAAGATCATCGTAAAGAGCAGGAAGTATGCGAAAGCATTTCTACCGGGCATATCAAACTGAATAAGTACATATCCACCTAAAGTAGATAAAAGCAGTCCGAAGAAAGTTCCGAGTATAGTCGTTATAATCGAAATAAAGAAAGGTCTTATAAGTCTTGATGTCTTGATAATTGTCAGATAGCCTTCAAGAGTAGGATCGTGGGGCCATAATCTGAACTGGTAAACTCCGTATCTGTTTAAGGAGTCAACAAGCACCTTCCACATAGGGATGATGATCAAAAGTCCGATGATAACAAATATAATATAGTTGATAACATCAAACGCGCGAACCTTTTTCTTTTTAGGGGGCGCTACTATTTTTTCTTTAGCCATTTTAATCTCCTCCCTTCCTAAATAATTCCACGTCCGCGGGTCTTCTTACTTGCCCAGTTACATACAAGAACAAGTACGCATCCCACCAGTGACTTAAACAATCCGACTGCAGTAGAGAAACCGTAATCGGGGTTCATGGTAGCGAAGGTCTGACGATAGATGTAAGTAGAGATAACATCGGATACATCATATACGGCAGTATTGTAAAGAACGAATACTGACTCGAAAAGGTTCATAACCTTAGCAAGGTTAAGGATAAGAACCGTTATAATCGTATTTGCAAGAGCAGGCACTGTAACGTACCAGATTTTCTGTCCTCTTGAAGCACCGTCAATATCGGCAGCTTCGTAGAGCTCAGGGTTAATACCGGAAAGCGTAGCGAGGAAGATGATCGTTCCCCAACCTGTTTCCTTCCAGATATTGATCAGATAATATATAGGTTTCCACCAAGCACTTGACGCAAGGAAGTAAATATACTCTCCGTCTTTAAGTACACCCGCTGACTGCAGGATTCCGTTAACGAGTCCTGTGCTTGAAGGTGATAAGAACAGTGAAAAGATGGAAGCTACAACTGCCCATGACATAAAGTGAGGCAGGTAAATAACAGTCTGCAGAGCTTTCTTTGCGTGTATGTTCTGCATCTCGTTAAGGAAGATTGAAACTATAACGGATGCAAATGTTGTAATAAGCAGCTTAACAACACTCAGCTCAATGGTATTCTTGAAAGCTGTCCAGAAAGCCGGTGCCTTAATAGGGTTAAGGAACATTGTCTGGAAATGCTGTAAGCCGACCCATGTCATAAGACCTCTGCCGGAAGCTTTGTATTCGTAGAATGAAAAGCGAATGCCAAGCATAGGCCAGTAGTACATAATAAGAACAAATGCGAATACAGGCAGGAACATAAAGTAGAATCCTCTGTTCTGCCAAATTCTCAGGGACAACGGTTTGTGTCTGACAGCGTCCCCGGTGGATGTAAAGCGAATCTCTTTTTTGCTCATACCATCCATTCCTTTCTCATAATCTTGACTATATTGATTAACAGGTAAAATGAAAGAAACTTTAGAAAAAAGCGCCCTGCCGAAAGATCCCGACAGGGCAGCTTCTTTTAATCATTTTACACTATTTTAAGGTTCTATAGCAACCTTTTTGTTTAATTACTGTGCATTGAGCTCAGCAAGAGCCTGGTCGATGATAGCGCCTACAGCTGCCTTGTATCCTTCCATAGCTGCATCAACGTCGCCGTTCTGAGTAACTACAGAAGCGATAACTGCATTCTTAGCATCAGCGATGTCTGCTGCATAGTCGGTAAGAGTCTGGCAAGATGCACCTGCAGGAGCGTCTACACAGTTAGCAGTGAAGAACTTGTTACCCTGAGTAGCAAGGTCAGTTCCCTTAGCTGCTGCTGCGGGAGTATCATCGTTAAGATGAGCTACTACAAGAGCGGGATCGATAAGGTTCTTCTTCCAAAGAGCGTTAGGATCGTTGGGAGTCTGCTTAAGGTGGAACTCACCTTCTTCATATGAGTATGCCTTCTCCTTGTCGGTTCCTGCGTTAAGAACGAACTCTTCTGCATGTGTGGTCCAGTGAACATCCTCAGCACCATAGGTCCAAAGGGTCTGAACTGTGCCACCGTCGAGCATGGTCTCGATGAATGCATCGAAGATAGCCTGCTCACGAGCGTCGTTTCCGTCACCATCATCAAGAATTACCCATACAGGAGCTTCTCTGTTGAGGTATCCGCCCCAAGTATCTGTAATCTCCTTGATAGGAGCGAGCATTACAAGGTCAGTGTCAACTTCGTTCTTGATAAGGTTGTCGGTAAGAGTCTGGTACCAGGTACCTGCCCAGTAAGTAAATGCTCCTGATGAACCGGTCTGGTCATTTGAGAAGAACTTCTCACGAGCAATCTTGGTAGAAGCGGTAAGAGTCTCGGGGTCGATGAGCTTCTTGTTATATGCATCCTGCATTCTGAGAAGTGCATCCTTCATTTCCTGAGTCTGGAATCCGTCATACCAAACGCCGTCCTCACCCTGAAGGATTGCAGGATAAGCGCCCTGATAGAACTCTGCCATGTAGTTGATGTAAGGAGCTTCGTCCATCTTACCGAAGCCTGCAGCGATAACACCATAGGTATCACCGTCTACACCGTTGCCATCGGGATCGCCGGTAGCGAATGCGGTAAGAAGATTGATGTAATCATCATAAGTCTTAACGGTTGAAAGATCGATGCCTACTGCATCAGCCCAAGACTGCTTTACATAGGTAACGCATCCGTTTCCGTAGTAAGGAGCGAATCCGTAAAGAGCTCCGTCAGCGGTCTTCATGTTCTCGTTGATGAGTGGCATATCCATACGGCTCTGGAACTCTGCGTTTTCATAAGCATCAGCCATGTTCCAAAGAAGTCCGGTTGTCTGATACTGCTTATACATATCAGCGCTCATGATCATAACATCAGGAAGATCTCCGCCTAAAAGGATACGTCCTACAGCATCCTTGTATCCTGAGTGGTCCTGCTGATCGATAACAAGGTCGATAGCATATCCCATCTTCTCAGATACAGCCTTTTCCCACTGCTCTTCGAATGCATCCTGACGGTTGTCTTCGTTAGCAGTAAGGGTTCCGTCTACTACCATTCTGAGAGTAGAGAGCTGGTAAGTCTCTTCCTCGGCAGCGGCGGTGTTGTCTGCAGTGTTGTCTGCAGTATTGTCTGCAGTGTTGTTCTCGGTAGCGCTTGAACCGTTATCGGTAGCTGCACCGTTGTCAGTTGTAGTATTTGCACAAGCTGCAAGGCTGAAAGCCATAGCTGAAGCAAGAACAACTGAAAGTACTTTCTTTTTCATACAATAATTCCTCCTTGTAAGTTGGCAATGTAACCGCTTTCACATTGCATTTACATACTAACAAAATTCGGCCATTTTGTAAATATCTATTGTGAACTTTTCCTATTTTTGTGTCTATTTTATATCTTTTTAATGTACTTTTTGTATATTATGTCTAATGAAATATTTCATTTTGTAAGTGTTTTCATTGAATTGTTCATACAATAGGTACATATTTAGCATTTGCCTTTATTCGGTTAAAGCGTTATCATAAACAAAAGGCTTATTCTTAGTAATGTAAGCCTTTTACATTTGTACCTTCAGTTGCAAAATTTATATAGGAAAATACTATGAGAATAGAACTTGAAACAAACAAAAAAGACGATGACTTAAGTTACCTCTCTCCCGCCACTGTTATGACCGAGGACGGCGAAAAGGTAATAAATCCCACAAAAGGAATGACCCCAAAGCAAAAGCTTTCATATTTTGCAACCTATTATCTTCCCAAGATAGCCTTCGGACTTGTTATGGCGGCTATAGCCTTCGGCTTTGCAGCCCTTACGATCTTCAAACATGAACCCGAAGTAAACATCATATTTGTCAATCATCATATGACAGACACTTCTCTTGTGGCTGAAACCTTATATCCATATCTTGAAGAAAACGGAATAAAGCAGCAAAGTAAGAACATAAACATCAATGCCGCCTGCAATATAGACCTTACAGATTTTGGAACCTACGAGTCGAAAAATACATTCGACGCCTTGATTGCTTCAAGAGATTATTCTCTTTTATTCATCGATGAGGAGAACTTTAATCTTTGCGCCGATGCCACTTACTTCAGATACCTTAATGAATTTCTTACGGACGACGAAATTTCCTCCTACGGAGAAGAAAATATTCTGACCGGGTATGATGATCTTACAGGGGAAAGATATGTCTGCGGCCTTAAACTAAACCGCGAAAACTGCCCCTGGCTTTCAGAGACGAATTACGAAGAGTGCTGCGTAGGTATTCTTTTCAGCGATGTTGAAAGCGAAAAAATAAAACCGCTCCTGCAGTATATCTTAAACTACAGAAGCGGTAAGTAAATCTAAAATCATACGGGGCTGCGGCATGCGCGGTCCCTTTTTTTATCCGCGAACTTCTTTAACGATGTTTGCGGCTTCTCTTGTAAGCTCCTCAATCTTTGCAAAGTCGCCGGCCTTAATAAGGTCTCCCTTTACCATCCAGCTTCCGCCGCAGCAAAGGATACGATCGTAAGCGAGGTAATCACGCACATTGTTTGCGTTGATACCGCCTGTAGGCATAAACTTAAGTCCTACATAAGGAGCTGCAACAGCCTTGATATATGAAAGTCCGCCGTTGTTCTCAGCAGGGAAGAACTTAACAACATCAAGTCCAAAGCTAAGTGCCTGTTCCATCTCTGAAGGAGTAGCGGTTCCGGGAGCTACGGGATATCCCTTCTTGATGCAGTGCTCAACAACCTTGGGATTAAGTCCGGGTGATACGATGAACTTAGCTCCGGCTGCAACTGCTCTGTCAGCCTGTTCGGGAGTAAGTACAGTTCCCGCACCAACAAGCATCTCAGGGAAGTTCTCGCTGATGATCTTAATTGATTCCTCAGCGGCATCTGTTCTGAAAGTAACCTCTGCGCAGGGAAGTCCGCCCTTAATGAGGGCCTCGGCAAGGGGCTTTGCGTCCTTTGCATCGTTGATAACTACAACCGGTACAATACCGATTTTCTGTAAATCTTCAAGTACTTTATTCATGGTAATTCTCCTTAGAAAAATATAACCTACGGTTCGAGCCGCAACAATTCCGTCGCTCACACGCTTCGCAGCTCATATCGCGACACGCAGCGGTACTAAGCTCATTCTACGAATTCGCTAAGTGCCGGCGGCGCTACATGGTTCGCTCACGGAATCTGTTGTGGCTCTCACCTCATTATTTATTTAATATTTCCTTAACCTTATCCGCAATTGCAGAATCTTTGCAGTTTACAAAGAAATAGCGCTCAACGCCTTCACCGGAAAGAGCTCCTTTAACAAGCTCACGATCCAACTTGTCCAAAATGGTGACCATGTCATTATGAGTGATTTCCTTAACAGCGTCAAGTATCTTTTTATTTCTCTGCTCCGGAACAACTCTCTCAGGAGGATATCCTCCTCCGCCGGGAGCGCAAAAGAGCTTTTCAAAGATGTATTCAAGCTTAAGCTCACCGCCCCATCCGAAATTCTCGGCAAAAGGAATTGCAACGCAGTTTCCGTCATTTACCTGTGAGAAAAGATAAGCGTCAAGCGGAGACTGGATATGTCCGCAGAGTACCTTGGGGAAGGAGTTGCAGGCAAGCATAGCACCCTCTCCCGTTCCACAGCCCGTTACTACGAAATCCGCAGCACCCGAGTTTAAAAGAACAGCTGCGAGTATTCCGTTTTGAACGTAAGTTAAGCTGTTTGGATCTTCCGCTCCGTACATACCGTAGTTAAACACCTCATGTCCAAGAGGTTCTACCGCTTTCTTTAAAGCGGAAAAGATAAGTTCATTTTTAGCAGCCTGGCTGTTTTCATTTATAAGTGCGATCTTCATTTTATACCTCTGATTTTTCAAAAGCAATTAAGCATATTTCCAATGGTTAGATCAGTCTTTAACCTTGATATCGCCTTCTACTTCAACCTCATCCTTAAACTTTGACTCGTCAAGGTTTGAAGGATCCTGTCCGATGTATGCTGAGATACCACCGTCAATATAAACAACCTGACCATTGATAAAGTCAGATGCAGGCGATGCAAGGAATACAGCGAGTCCCATAAGATCCTCGGTATGTCCCCAGCGCTGTGCAGGTGTCTTTGATCTGATGAAACGATCGAAGGGATGCATAGATCCGTCGGGCTGTTTCTCGCGAAGAGGAGCTGTCTGGGGAGTAGCGATGTATCCGGGTCCGATAGCATTGCACTGGATACCGTACTGGCCGTACTCTGAGCAGATATTTCTGGTAAGCATCTTAAGTCCGCCCTTAGCTGCGGCGTATGCGGATACGGTCTCGCGTCCGAACTCACTCATCATAGAGCATGCGTTAATGATCTTTCCGCTTTTCTGCTCCATCATATGAGGAAGAACAGCCTTTGAACAGATGAAAGGACCGGTAAGGTCGATATCGATTACCAAATTCCAATCCTTAAGGCTCATCTCATGCATAGGGATTCTCTTGATGATACCTGCGTTATTAACAAGAATATCGATAGGTCCGACATTCTTCTCTACTTCTTTAACAAAATTCTCAACCTGATCTTCTTTAGTTACGTCACAGATCATACCGAAAGCGTCAATCCCTGCTTTCTTGTACTCTTCCATTCCGCGCTTAAAGTTCTCTTCATTGATATCGTTGAAAACGATCTTGGCACCGGCCTCGGCATAAGCCTTTGCGTATGCCATTCCAAGTCCGTAGGAAGCACCTGTGATCCATGCAACCTTTCCGTCAAGTCTGAATTTTTCCATTACACCCATTTCTTTTTCCTCCTAGATTGGCGGGATAAAATCCCATGTTAGTTTATTACCGTGTCCTTTAAATTATCTGATGTCCTGATTTCTTACATTATCCATATCATCGAAGTCCTGGTTTTCTCCAACCATTCCCCAGATGAAGGTGTAGTTTGAAGATCCGCATCCGCAGTGGATAGACCAGCTGGGAGAGATGACAGCCTCTTCGTTGTGCATAACGATATGTCTTGTCTCCTGAGGCTCTCCCATATAGTGCATAACAAATCCGTTCTCCGGAACCTCAAAGTACATATAAACCTCCATACGACGGTCATGTGTATGGCAAGGCATTGAGTTCCAAACGCTTCCGGGCTCAAGATGAGTCATACCCATTTCAAGCTGGCAGGTCTCAACCTGTCCGGGAAGGATGTATTTGCAGATAACGCGATGGTTAGCTTCTTCCATGCTTCCAAGCTCTTTTTTGTTTTCATCCTTAACAATAACAACGCCCTCTTCGGGAGTTCCGTTAGGCTTTATAAGTACGGTAGGATAAGTTTTATGCGCAGGGGCGCTGTTTAAATAGAACTTAGCAGGATTTGAAACATCGTCACTTTCAAAGGAAATATCGCGATTTCCCATACCGATGTACATTCCCTCTCTGTGGGCTACGTTAAAGGTCTTTCCGTCTATTGTAATCTTGCCGTTTCCACCGATATTGATAACACCGAGCTCTCTTCTCTGTAAAAAGTACTCGGCTCTGAGCTCATCTCCGGCAGTAAGAACAAGCTTTTCGTTTGTAGGGGTTGCCGAACCAAAGATTATACGGTCAATATGACTGTAAACAAGATAAATCTCACCGGGTCTGAATACTTTCTGAACAAGGAATTCATCTCTGAGCCTTTGTGTGTCATAGTATTTGACATCTCTGGGAGACGCGGCTGTTCTAAGTTCCATAATATATCCTCCTGAAATAAATATAAGAAAGCGTATCGCATCTCGCGGAGCGCTTTTTTATAAAAATAAAAAAACATACAGGAAGCCGAAAAATATGCCTCCTGTATGTTATCTTATCAAACAGATCAAAAAATGTAAACCCTTACATTTTTGAAATAATCACAAAAATATACGCTTTTCTTTAGCAGAAATTTCTTCTTATTCTGGTCTGTTGCTGACTTCGATGATCTTTTCCAGAGTTTCGGTAGCCTTTCCGGAATCTATAAGCTCGGCAGCAAGCTTTACTCCCTCTTCGAAGCTGTCTGCCTTTCCTCCTATGTAAAGAGAAGCTCCGGCATTCATAAGTACTGCATTCCTCTTAGGTCCCTTTTCTTTTCCCGCAAGGATGTCTCTTGTGATCTTTGCGTTCTCCTCGGGAGTTCCGCCCTTAAGCTCTTCTTTTGTGCATCTCTCAAATCCGAAATCCTCGGGCTTTACGACAGTAGTTCTGTACCAGCCGTCTCTTATTTCGCAAACAGTTGTAGCCGAGCTCATAGAGATCTCATCAAGCTTATCCTGTCCGTAAACAACCATTCCTCTTTCAACGCCAAGACTTACCAATACTCTCGCAAGGGGCTCGACAAGGTATTCATCATAAACGCCGAGGAGCTGACGTTTGGGAGATCCCGGATTTGTAAGAGGTCCGAGAATATTGAAAACCGTTCTAAATCCCAACTCTTTTCTGATAGCGCCTACATACTTCATAGATGTATGATACTTTTGTGCGAAGAAAAAGCACATTCCCGCCTCTTTTAAAAGCTCTATACATCTTTCGGGGCTTTGCTGGATGTTAACTCCGAGAGCCTCAAGGCAATCAGCGGTACCGCACTTTGAAGATGCTGCGCGGTTTCCGTGCTTTGCGACCTTCATTCCGCCTGCAGCGGCCACAATAGCCGATGTTGTGGAGATGTTAAAGCTGTGTGCGTTGTCTCCTCCGGTACCTACGATCTCGAAAATATCCATTCCGGTATCAACCTTCGTGGCATGATCTCTCATCGCTGCGGCGCAGCCTGCGATCTCGTCGGTGGTCTCCGCTCTTGCGGACTTGGTGGAAAGCGCTGCAAGGAATGCCGCGTTTTGAGTGGGTGAAGTTTCGCCGCTCATAATCTCGTTCATTACCGCATACGCTTCATCGTAAGTAAGATCCTCCTTATTTACGATCTTTACAATAGCCTCTTTGATCATTAAAGTAATCCTCCGTTCGTTTTATATATCAGGCTAATTATTTACTTTTTATCTACCTTCTGCTGCAATTTAAGTCCGTCCGAAATACCGATTATATGGGCCGCATCATTAAAAAGCTCCATTCTTGGACGTACAAAGCTGCCCTTATTTACAGGTAGTTCGATTATGATGACAGAAGTAAAATCATACGGAAATACGCTTGCAAAATAAGGCAAAGGAAGGGATAAGATATGGCTCATTGCGCAGGCGCCGCTTCCCCCGTGGCTGAAGATGGCGATGTTTTTATTCTCATCTGTATCGCAGTAAAATCTTCGGCCGTCATGTCTGTAACCATAGGATAAAAGAAACTCGTCTATCTTTCCTGTTATCTTATTGTAAAACTCCATACAGTAGTTTTTCTCAAAGAAAGGATGTTTTTTCCAGTCAGAGGTATAATAGTCAAAGTTTACATCCGTTGTCAGCATATCCCCAAGAGTCCATAAATGTCCCTCCTCGGGGATTCCCTCTCCACCCCACCAGATTTCATACATATAATCAAGAACAGTTACTTCTTTATCCAGAAGCTTTGCCGTCTCTTCGGCAGTCTGGCGTGCTCTGCCCATGGGGGATGAATAAATCTCATCGATATTCTCTCTCAAAAGTCTTTTGGCACAGTTTTTTGCCTGTAATACACCGGTAGGTGTAAGACAGTCCTTTTCATAATCCGGCTCTCCGTGCCTTACAAACAGTAATCTCATAAATCTCTCCTCATAAATTTTTGCGTCTGTTTCTTCTGACGCGATTTATATGTCGTTCGAAATCTCCGTTTTTAATAAGCTCAGCCAAAACATACTGATCAAAGATCGGAACAGTGCAGGAATAAAACCCGAGCTTTTCATCAAACAATTCTAACATACCCTGTGGCAAAACCATATACCCGATACGCATAGAGGGCGCTATTGTTCTGGAAAAAGTATTAAGGTAAATAACCTTTGAAAAGCTGTCCATAGAGTACAGCGGCTCCTCTGCTTTTCTTGAAACCGTAAGCTCCGAATCGTAATTGTCCTCTATAAGTATGGCATCCCTTTCCTTGGCCCACTTAAGATACTCCCTTTTCTTTGAGATATCTGCCGTGGCTCCGCTTGGGTATGAATTAAAGGGAGTAACGTGCAAAATCTTTGCTTTAGTCTTTAAAAGAGCCGCGGAATCGATCCCGTTTGGCGTCATCTCAAGAAAATCGCATTTTGCTCCCATAGAATTATAAACATCAAATATCCTGCTGTAGGAAGGGTTCTCAAGGCCATACACTACGTCGTTTCCAAACATCTGAACGATAAGTCCGTATAAATATTCCGCTCCTGAACCTACGATAACCTGCTCAGGTCTAATGTATAGATGCCTGCTCCTTGCAAGATATCTGCAGATCTCTTCTCGAAGTTCAGGGCATCCGTGGTTCGGGGACTTTACAAGGAGCTTTTCCCCATAATCAAGTATCACCTTGCGCATCGTTTTTGCAAGTACGGAAAAAGGAAAATCTCCGACTCTTAAGTGGATATCCGACCTCTCATACTCCGAGAAATCGAAATTAATAACTTCCTTTTCGCTCCCCCCCGATACGCTGTCCTCATCTTTGTATGTGACAAAAACTCCGCTCCTTTGGCGGCTCTCCGCATACCCCTCTTCATTTAATAAAGTAAGAGCATGCTCAACCGTTATGACGCTGACTCCCGTTTCTTCGGCGATTATGCGCTTTGAAGGAAGCTTGTCTCCGTAGTGGTATACGCCTCCGGAAATATCCTTTACAAGCTGTCTGTAGAGCTGTATGTATGCGGGTTCGCCGCTTTTTTCCGAAATAGAATAATTCATCTGGTCATATATTTCTTTCTGGTTTTGGTTATTTTTATATGGTCAGATATATATTAATCTTTTTTACATCAAAAGTAAAGGAAGTACAAAAACATGAAGCAAAACCACATAACACCCCTTAACATCACAATGACTGCTTTGTTTATGGCCTTGACCATCGCCTTCGCCTCATTCGGAATACCCGTTCCGGGCGGACACCTTTATCTTTGCGACGTACCGATCAGTATCGCTGCTATACTCCTTGGCCCCTTCGAAGCTTTCGTTGTAGGCGGCATAGGATCCTTCTTAGGAGACCTTATCTTCTATCCTCTTCCTATGTTCGTATCCCTGGTAACCCACGGACTTCAGGCAGTAGTCATCTCCCTGATCTCACATTACACCTTAAAGAAGCATCCCAAGGTCGCCTCGGGTATCGGTGTAACCGTCGGTGCTATCATCATGGTAATCGGATACACCTTAGGAAAGATCTTTGTATACAGCAACCTTGAAACCGCAATCCTTAAACTCCCTTACGAGATTGCTCAGGGTGCCATCGGCGCTATAGTCGGAATGATCATTTGCTGGCCTCTGCAGATAAGAAGACTCTTCTTAAAGTACTATGATTTAGGCGTTAAAAAGTCTGCCAATAACTAATCTTCGAGATATCCTTTTACCGTATCTATCTCAAGATTAAGCATATCCGTATCTACAAAGCCTTCTTTGTTAAAAGCCGTGGACTCCAAAGTAAACGTGCCCTTGTACCCCGAGCTCTTAACAAAGGCAAAAAATCTGTCGAAATCGATGTGACCGCGCCCAACAGGCAAAGTCCTTAGATTTTCCCAATCTTTGTACCCACCGCCATAATCATTGATATGATAATGGCGGATGTGGTGCTTTTTCCAGAGTATCTCGTATTTCTCATCATACAAAAGATCAAGCTGATTGTGAAACTGAGCCATCTTCGTATCAAATATAAATCCAATATCAGGATAAATCTCTAAAAGCTCCATCCAGTGGCTCAGAGGGTCCTTTACATTACAGACGACATTTTCTATCAAAAGATCCACGCCATAACCGTCGGCTATTTCTTTAAGGCGCGGATAAGCCTTTATATTGTTGTCAAAATACGCGTCCGAAGTGATCCCGTTCCAAAGATGCATAACCATCTTTTTCGCGCCGATCTCGGAAGCCATCTTAGCGTTAATCTCGAATTTTTCAAAAGCGTCCTTAGTATCCAGCGCACTTCCCTTGCTGATACTCTCGCCTATACTTTTCTGGCAATGCATAGTGGGGGTATTAATACTATTGCTTTTAAGAAAATCTACGATGTGATCCTCCTGTCCGTACCAGGTGCTGTACATCATAAACTCAAAGCCGTCAGATCTAATCTTCTTCGTAAGTTCCTTTAAAAGTCTGTAATCTCTTCCGTTTGGGCGCCCTATAAGAGCTCCCGTTGAGACCAGAATCGTATTTTCCATAAAAATCCTTTACAGTATCAAAATTTTTAAAACTAACCTAAGGTTACTTTAAAGATCTAAGGTAAGCCTTATGCCCCTCAGAAACTCTAAAGCTCTCCAGAGCCTTTTGTATTGACTTTCGCCTTGTCCATTCATCTAAAGGCGTAATATCCCCTTTAAAATCTTTATCCATATATTTAACGACCGCATCGTATTTCTTTGCAAGCGCCGTTGCGAAGTACCAGGCAACCATCATCCTGTGATAATAATCATCAGAAGCCTCCCGGGGAATGTCGATCCCGCCCTTTATATTTCCGGAGGAATTTCGTCTGACGGCTTCCGCGGCTTTAAAGCTGATATATTCGGGAAACGATTCGTCGAAATCCTCTTCAAGGAATTCATTCATATACATCCTTATACCGAAACGGGCGGTATATACATGCCCGGATGAGGTCCATTTTTCCAAAAGTGGGATCAGCTTAGAGTGGTACTTTTTAAAGACCTTTGGGCTTGACTGGTCCGATACCGGCCAGCAGTCAACGTAGGGGAGGAACTGCTCTGTCCTCTTAACGCACTCGTCAAAATCTTTGATCATTCCTATAACAAAAAAATGAACCAGATTCTCCTCGTAGTATTTATGCGGCAGGCTGTCCAAAAACTCCTCGTACTCTCCGCTTTTAAAGATCTCTTTGGCGATTTCTCGCATAGCCGGAGTTCTGACTCCAATGATAGAATCAGGGGAAATATTCGGAACAAGTCCGGCCTGAAATGCTTTATATTCGCTGTCAGACACCGCTTTTAGTCTATCGTAAACTGTTGTCATAGATTCTCCTGCCTCTTTGAGCCAAATAAAGTATTAAACAAAATTTATCGCATTAACTCCCTAAAGTATTATTATACTTCACATAGTCCTTATTGCATACAAAAATAATATATATTAGAATGAAAATGTTTCAAAAAACTTAAAAAATCTTGGAAACGCAAAGGAAAAAAACTAATGAAAGAATTTATCAAGGGTGCAAATCCCTACATGCCTCTTTGGGAACATGTTCCCGACGGAGAGCCCAGAGTTTTCGAACATAACGGAGAAAAAAGAGTCTATGTTTTCGGATCCCACGACATCGAGAGGGACAAGTACTGCGGAAGAAACTATGTAGCCTGGTCCGCGCCTGTTGACGATATGACAAACTGGACCTGCCACGGCGTCTGCTACGAAACACATTACGACAGCATTCTCTACGCTCCCGATGTAGTTAAAAAGGGCGATACATATTATATGTATGCCGCCGAAAGATGCGGAAGCCTTATCGTAGTTGCCTCCTCTAAGGATCCCTGGGGACCTTATGAAAACCCTGTGGAGACCAAGCTCGGTTTCGATCCCGGAGTACTGGTCGATGACGATGGTAAGGTATATGCTTTCTGGGGTGGATGCGCCGCTCCCTGCTATATCGCAGAACTCGAAGACGATATGGCTACTATAAAGGAGGAAACCCTTGTTTCAAATCCTATGGGCCATGCCAACTGTCCCTGGGATCCCAAAGATGACGGACATATCGATCTTATAGACGCTTTCTTCGAGGCTTCAAGCCCGAGAAAAGTCCTCGGCAAATACGTTTATATCTATTCTGCAAGATACGAAAAACCTATCCCTGAGCTCGGTATCTTTGAGGATTGCAACGGCTTCCTCTCCTACAAGTTCAGCGATTCCCCCTTCGGTCCTTACAGAGACGGCGGAAATATAAGCTTTAACGGCGGAGAGATCTTAAGAGATTCAGAAGGTGTCGGAACTATGACGTACCGTTGGGGCAACAACCACGGTTCTATCATGGAAGTAAACGGAAAATGGTATGTTTTCTACCACAGACATACCGGTACAACCGAGTACAGCCGCCAGGCGATGCTTGATCCCGTAGACGTTGCTCTCGGAACCGACGGAAGACTCTTTATCGGAGATATCAAGTTCCTTGCAGGGGAACCCGTTAGCGCAAAGCCTGTAGAGATGACCTCTCAGGGCGCCCATATAAACGGTCTTGACGCCCGTAAGTGGATATCCGCCGGTTACGCCTGCCATATCTTTGGAAGTAAGAAAAATGCCAACATTCGCCCCGTTTATGATGAAAGAGATGACGTTTCCGCTCCCATCGACCTGATAACAGACGGGACAACCGTAGGCTTTAGATACCTTCAGTTTGGAAACAACACGCCTAAGACTGTTACCCTTATCCTTGAGGAATCAAAAAGGGTAAAGATCAATCTACGCGTAGATTCCTACAGAGGAAGGATCGTTTCCGTACTTTCATCAGACGGCTTATCAAAAGAGATAATCGGCTCTTTAAATACCGGTCTTATCGGAAAGCGCGCCGTATACTTCGAATTCATCTCTGAGGATAAAGAAGAAGTATTTACATTTGACCGCTTTACATTCGATTAAACAGCTTAATAAATTCTGATGTCGGGATAGGCTTTGAGTAGAGAAAACCTTGCAGGTAATCACAGCCTATCCCTTTCATGTCATCCTCCATCTTTGTGTTTTCAATGCCTTCAGCTGTAATTCCAAATCCCATGCTCTTAAAGGTACTTACCATATTCGGAAGGATAACGTCCGGCTCCTTGTCGTACCCCCAGACAAGGCTTTTATCCAGCTTAATATTGATAAACGGACATTTCTTAAGTCTCGAAAGATTAGAGTATCCCGTTCCGTAATCGTCCAGTACAAATTTAAATCCCTTCTCACCAAGCGCCTGAATCTGGCTTGTCATAAAGCTCTCGTCCACAACAGATTCCTCTGTGATCTCAAGATGAATAAGTCCGGGATCCACTTTATGTTTTTTTGCAATAGCGGAATATCTTTCCGCAAGATCCGTACGCACAAACTGAACCGGCGATAGATTCACATTTATCCAATCGAGATTAATGTTTTCCGCCATTAAATATCTCATAAAGGAACAAGTCTTTTCGAAAATCTGCTCTCCCATCTCGTTTATACGTCCGCTGCTTTCCGCGAGAGGTATAAACATCCCCGGCGGTATTATACTTCCTTCAAAATCCTTTATACGGGCGAGGGCTTCCGCTCCGACTATCCTCCCCCTTCTGTTAACAAGCGGTTGCAGATAGAGTTCAACGGTATTGTTGTCTATCGCGCTTTCAAGATATCTTCTGACAAGTGTATCCGTCTTGTTTTTTTGAACATCCTCCTTGGAAATATAAAAGATTTCTCCATTCTCGCTGTTTCCCGCCTTTTCAAAGATCCTTGACATTGATCCCAGTATTTCGTCCGCCGTATAATCATTTTCGGAAAGGTCGATAGTCACAAATCCCGGAGTAAGATAAAGCTCCGCTTCCTCCGACTTCCAGGGCTTTCTAAATCTTTTGCTCAGATTCTTGCAGGCATATTCAACATCAGTTTTGGGATCTACAAAAACTACAAATCTGCCCTTTCTGTTGTAAAAAATCTTGTTCTTTGGGAAAAACTGCTTTAGATACTTTCCGATCAGGCTTAGTCCGACGTCTGTCTGATTTGCCCCGTATACCTCCCTTATAACCTGATATCTGTGTACTACGATGCCTATAACCTTATAATCCATCTTGCCGGCATTTTCTTCGATATACTCTCTTAAAGCAATGGAATTAAAAACAGTACTTCTAAGCTCAAGAAAATACTCCGGGTTTTCAAATCCAAGATACACGATGATTATGTCTATAAGGACAAAGGTATCCATTAAAAGGGTGGTGGGGAGAGCCATTCTTACGATGAGAGAGGCAATAAGTATGATGTTGTATAAAACCATACAGTAGGACTCCCTCTTAGGCATGTCTTTATGGAAATATCTAAGTAGGATCAAAGATGTAATAGCGTATGAAAATCCCACAACATAGATATAAGGATAAAGAATTCCGTAATGGAATCCGGATTCATCTACATAGAAAAGAAGTCTTAGGAAAGGGGAAAGAAGGGATACAACTATCCCAAAATAAAAGGGGATCCTGAGGATATGCCTGATATAGGGCTTCAGTATGATAGAAGCCCTTGTAACGGATAAAGTAAAGCAATACATGACAAAGGCTCTTGTAAAAAAGCCGATAAAATAGATCATGTTGAGATTATCAACAAGCCATTTCGGAACAGTCTGATAATTATTGTCGGCCACAGACGCAGCGATATCGAAGATAATAACCAATGTCTCTATCGCTATCATCTGTATAAAAAGCAGATTCTTCTTAAGAGGAAGCCTTGGTCTTGAGAAGAAGAACACAAGCAAGATTGTCATTACAAGCAGGGTCGGAATTTCGAAACTATAGCTCCACATAGGCGCCTCCATTTAGCAATACGACTAAGCATGAATTGTTTCCACAAGGTTAAGCAAAAACTGTTTCTTTCTCGATACTACTCCCGAAAGTCTTACTACTCCCTCTTTTGCATCCTTCCCGAAAGCTCTCTTAAGAGTGGGAAGGGCTTTTTCTCCTGAATATATTATGTCTGAGGATCTCTCTGTGATATTTGTAAGCATAAGGAAAAGCATATCAAGCTTGTCCTTTTCTCTTTCCGAATCGAGCTCGGGCGAAACCTTTTCCCTGATGACATCCAGCTCATCATCGCTCATAGAGTTAACCTGGCCGATTCCGATGGTCTGTCCGTCTACGGTAAATATCTTGTAGTCGAGATGTATTATCTCTTCAGCGGACTTTTCATCAAGCATTGCGCCGGCTCTAAACATCTCTCGTCCGTAGCTTTCGTAATCTATACCCGCTATCTTTGAAAGAATCTGAGCCGCCTCTTTATCGATTTCTGTACAGGTAGGAGACCTTAGAATCAGCGTATCCGATAAAATAGCCGAAAGCATAAGACCCGCTGTCGTCTTATCTATCTCCACTCCGTTTTCTTTGTACATCAGATATATGATCGTACAAGTTGATCCAAGAGGCTGATTACGGAAAAATATAGGTCCGGAGCTTTCGATGGATCCTAACCGGTGGTGATCTATGATCTCAACTATCTCCGCCTCTTCAAGTCCTTTAACAGCCTGGCTTTTTTCGTTGTGGTCAACGAGGATAAGCTGCTTTTTCGAAGCTCCCAAGAGGTTTCTGTGGCTGACCATACCGATATATCTGTTAAATCTGTCAAGGACGGGGAAATACTTATATCTGACGGAAGCCATCGCTTCCCTTACATCATCAAGAAAATCATCAAGCTTAAAGGACATAGGAACTTCCGAGTTCATAACATGTCCGACGGGTATACTCTGGGTAATAAGGTTCGCCGCGATAAAAAGCTCATAAGGCGTTGTGATAAGCCTGATCTTTCTATCGGACAAACTCTTTATAAGATCACTGTCTAAAGTGCGATCCGGATCTTTTACGTTGCAGAGGATAATGCTGATATCTTCGCAGGATAAAACCTCTTCTGTAATATCCTCCTCTCCGGAAAAGATAATAACATCCCCGGGATTTATATCCCCCGCCGGCTCGATCTTAACCTTGCCACCGTAGATTTTTTTATCAGCATCGCCAATAACAAGCTTTCCGTCAAGGGCTAGAGCTATATTTCCGACACAGGCTCCCGATTTCGATAAAAACTCCGGGTCACGCACCTGCATATAAGTCTCAACGATATCGCTCATTGTGATCGTTCCGACAACTTTTTCATCCTCGGTTACGCAAAGAGTCGTTACGTTGGAATCATACATTCGCGTACCGGCTTCCTTAATGGGATCCGAAGGATTTGCCGCATCAACAAGCCTTATATCAATATCCCTCAGCCTTGCTCTTACGTCTGCAATATATGGCGGTTCATCCACATCAAAATACGAAAGTACAAACTGCGTCTCCTCGTTTAATCTTCCCGCGCGGCAGGCGATATAGTTGTCCCCATATATCTTGTTTTTCAGATTAGCATACACTATAGCGGCGCAGATCGAATCCGTATCCGGATTCTTATGTCCGCAAATATATACAGGCCTTTGTCTTACTCTGATTTCGGATTCGCTCATCATTTTACCCCGGGAAACCTATTTTAATACCGGAACAGATCTATTTGTATCTTTACAGCCAAAACTCTCTCTTAAGCTTCGCGGTGCGGATATGAAGTAATCCGGCTACAACTAAGGAAACTACCGCTATTAACAATCCTTTATATAAAACGGGCCTCAAAAGAGGCGAATACTCCTCCGGAAGGAATATTCCGATGCTGTATAGGTGGAACGAATAGTAGATCCAATAAGCCGTTGCCGCAAATGCGATAACCCAAAGGACGATACGGATTATAAAGAGGATCTTTATCGTCTTTTTAGCTTTTTCCTTCGCAGGATCAATCTCAATTTCATTTTCTGTATTGTTTTTGATTTCAGTACTGTCCATATGCCCCAACTATTTTGCCTATAATATCAGGTTTCTTTAATAGATATATTACAAGCCCATTTTACCATATTTTTAAACCTAACTAAAGCGAAGATTATCATCAAGTACGGAAATCTTACTTGCGAAGAAAGAAAACTCTCCGCTGTCTAAGAGGTTTCCATTGTCATCGGTTACTCTTATATCGAATACAAGGATATGCTTTCCGGTCTTAAGCTTAAGACATTCGCAATATATATACTCTGTATTTACTGCGGGGAGCAGAAAATTAAGGTTGGCGGATACTGTGGTGACATAGTATCCGTTCATACTTCCTGTCGCTCCGGCCATAGCATCAACAAAAGAAAGCAGCGCACCGCCGTGGATACTTCCGTAAGTATTTTGTAGTCTGTCCTCAAACTTTATCCTTGCCTTGCTGTAGGTAGGGCTGAGCTCCAAGATCTCAAAGCCGATGAACTTATTGTATTCATTGGCATAAAGCTCCTTTATCATCTTTTCCCTTATTGCATTTTCCTTTTCACTGTTCGCTTTACGCATATCATCTCACCTCTCGCCGTGTCTTTCTCCCCAGACGCCGGGATTCCAGGAATCTTTCTTACCGTAGTAATGGCTCTCGCTAACCTCTCCTTTTTCCTTTTTATCGGAAAAAGAAACTCCGAGCCGGCTGATCCCTTCCTCCATCTTGCCGTCTATCATCTTTACAAGGTCGTCAATTTCTTTGCTGTCCATAGTTTTCTCCTATCCTCCGTAGGATGACACAGGGGGACGGGGTTGGGGGGTCATTTTCTTATCAAAAATGAACCCCCACCCCCGTCCCCCTGTGTCATTTTATGCCTGCATTTTTTTGTCGTTGATATCTACAAAAAGACCGACGTAAGAAAGCGGGGTACCGTCATCGCGCCTAAGCAGTCTTCCGATGGCATGATACCATCTCCACTCGCCGCTCTTGGTCTTTAGCCTGTATTCAACGTCGTAGTTTTTCTCTCCGGAGTAGTCATTTATCGCGTCATTAAACGCTTTTATGACTCTGTCTTTGCAATCTGGGTGTAAAAGATCGGACCAGGACTCCAACTTATTGGGAAAATCATTTTCGTCAGTGTAACCAATCATCCTTCTAAACTCAGGGCTCCACTCAACGGATACCATATTACCCTCTTCATCAAATTCCATACCCCACATTCCGGAGCCTAAAGCTTCGTGCAAAGCCTTAATCGTCGCCTCTTTATGAGCAGCGATTTTACGTTCTTCCGTGTCTTTCAGTTTTGCCTTGTTCGCATACATCGCTCTGTCAGCAGATATCATAGCGTTATGTATGTCTTTATTTTTAACCATTTCATATCCGAAGGCACAAACATAGGGTGTTTTCGCCAATTCTTCACGCATATACTCTATATCGTTTTTTACGTATTCCTCTGTTTTTTTCAAGTAAAAAATCGCGTACTCATCACCGCCGATACGATAGACTCTTTTATTCTTAAATTTGCCTTTTGTAAGACACTCCGCAACCGTAACAAGAGCTTTATCTCCCGCTGCGTGTCCCTGAGTATCGTTTATCTTTTTCAGATCATTCATATCTACAGAAACTACCGCTGTTATCTGTTCCTTACATTTTTCGGAATCAGCAAAATAGCACTGTCTGTTAAGAAGATGGGTTAAAGTGTCTTCCTTGGCTGTAAGAAGGGATAGAGACAAATAATAAACCAGCAAAAGCGATGCAAAAAGCGTGCTGTAGTCTACATCCATCTCCAGAACGATATGGAAAACAACTCCGATTATCGACACAACAACGCAGATAAAAATGCCTCTCCTCTCTGAAGTTCCAAAGTGGGTGTATCTGATTGCGAACAAAACGAAGAAAACAACCACATAGAGCAAGAACAGCAAATAAGGATAGTACCGCATAATACTATCCGAGGCAATAAAAAGGTTATTTTCATCAAACCAGTAAATCAGATGTGTCCATTGTGAAGAATAAAGAATCGGAGCGCTGATGATAACCGGCAGATAAAAAAGGATCTTACGCTTTTTCAAAAATTCCGCCATATCCATGATTCCGATAAGGATTATGGGATGGAGAAGATAAATAGTCGGAGTCAGGATAATCCTTGCCCAGGTAAGGTAACCAATCTCACGAAGATATCGCTCAACCGCCCAAAAGACAGCTTCCATAGCTATGAGAATAATTACAATACGGGTTATATTTATAGTTCTCTTTGTAAGATGAACGTTAGATTTCAGCAAAAACCAAAGCCCTAAGAGCTCCGCAATCATAATATAATTGCCAAGTGTCAAAGTAACGATACTCATGCATATCTCCTTTTGACCCCCGTGACTTTAGATGGGGTTAATTTCTCAAATAAAAATATGATGCATTACTTGATGATTATCTATTTATATTATCACAAGCCAATATATATTTCCACTTTCGACAAAAAGGGGACGCAGATACCGGGTCATTTTAAAAAACCGGGATGAAGAAACTGTGACGTAATATCACGGCTATTCATCCCGGGGTAATATTTTAATTATGGTCGTAAGGGTGGATCGTATCGATAGTTCCGTCCTCATGAATATTAAGTTTTGTGTACTTTACGCATCTTTTGTGTGAGATGCCGCCTGAAAACTCAGCATCATGATAGAAAAGATACCACTCACCTTCTATCTCAACGATTGAGTGATGCGTAGTCCATCCGATAACAGGCTCCATGATCCTTCCCTTGTAGGTGAAAGGTCCCGCAGGGCTGTCGCCCTCTGCGTAGCAAAGATAATGTGTTGTACCGGTTGAATATGAAAGATAATACTTTCCGTTAAACTTGTGCATCCAGGGGCCTTCGAAGTATCTCCTGTCCTCGTCTCCGGCTTTGATTACTTCTCCGTTCTCATCAAGGATCTTAACCATCTTGGGCGCAGCCTTAAATCCCGACATATCCTCTTTAAACTCAGCAAAGAGAGGTCCTAAAGAAGGCTCGTCTCCTTCGGGGCGATGCTCGTCAGGATTGTAGCTTCCTGACTGCCACATCTCAAGCTGTCCTCCCCAAAGTCCGCCGTTATAGCAGTAGATTCTTCCGTCATCGTCAAGAAGTACGGCAGGATCTATACTGTAGCTGCCTTCAATGAAGTTTTCCTGAGGCTTAAAAGGTCCTACAGGAGAATCGGACTCGGCAACACCGATACGGAAGATTCCCTCCTTATCCTTTGCGGGGAAAACAAGATAGTACTTGCCGTTTACCTTAACAGCATCGGGGGCCCAAAGCTGTCTGCTTACCCAGGGAACATCTTTCTCGTGGAGCGCAACGCCGTTATCAACGCACTCGCTGTCAAGTGAGTCCATAGAAAGGATATGATAATCCTCCATCTTGTACTGCTCTCCATCATCATCTTCGGGAGCATCCCAGTCAAAATCATGTGACGGATAGATATAGATCTTTCCGTCAAATACATGAGCGGAAGGATCCGCAGTATAAATATTTGTTACTAAAGGCTTTCTTTCATTTTTTCTCATTTTTTTGTTCCTTTACAATATAATTACTTTAATTGTTACATAAGTCTCTAGGCTATATCTTGCCATATATTTTCAAATAAAACTTATTAAATACTGTCATCTACTGTTCAAATTTTGTTATTTTCTGAAAATGACACAGAAACCCCGTCCCCCTGTGTCAAAAATATGTTATAATAGGTTCGGCTTTTACAAAAAAACCTTAAGGAGGTATTTCTAATGCAGTACGTAATTGAAGGTGAGCCGTTACCGGTTGTGATCTGTACTCTCGAAAATGGCGAGACTATGATCACAGAAAGCGGCGCAATGAGCTGGATGTCTCCCAATATGAAGATGGAGACTTCTTCAAATGGTGGTGTAGGAAAAATGCTCGGAAGAGCTTTCTCAGGAGAGAGCCTTTTCCAGAACCGCTACACAGCTGAAGGCGGACAGGGTACTATCGCTTTCGCATCAAGCTTCCCCGGATCAATCCGTGCTTTCGAGATCGGTCCCGGCAAAGGCATCGTTGCTCAGAAGAAGGCTTTCCTTGCTTCAGAATCTTCTGTAGAGCTTTCCGTATTCTTCCAGAAGAAAGTCGGCGCAGGCTTCTTTGGTGGTGAAGGATTCATTATGCAGAAGCTCAGCGGCCAGGGAACAGCATTCCTTGAGTTCGATGGATATATCAAGGAGTACGAGCTTCAGGCAGGCGAGAAAATGATCCTTGATAACGGATATCTCGCAGCTATGAGCGAAACCTGCAGCATCGACATCCAGACCGTATCCGGTGTCAAGAATGTATTGTTCGGCGGTGAAGGACTCTTCAACACAGTTATCACCGGTCCCGGACATATTTGGCTCCAGACTATGCCTGTATCTCAGATGGCAGGTACTCTGGCTCCTTACCTTCCCGGAAAAAACTAATGTTTACAAACTAAACAATAAAAGAGGCATGAATCATTTGATTCATGCCCCTTTTTTATACCGCTATATACGCGCCCGCCTGAACTTTCCACATCTGTGCGTACTTTCCGTTCATTGAAAGCAACTCTTCGTGAGTTCCCTGCTCAACTATCTTACCGTTTTCAAGCATTATTATCCTATCGGCAATCCTTGTTGTTGAAAGTCTGTGGGATATAAATATAACTGTCTTATCCCCCGTCGCTTCAAGCATCGCATGGTTAAGCTGATACTCAGCAATCGGGTCAAGAGCGCTTGAAGGTTCATCAAGTATCATCAGCCCCGCGTCCTTATAAAAAACTCTTGAAATCGCAAGCTTCTGGCTCTCTCCTCCGGATAGATTAACACCTTTATCCGAAAACTCTGTTGTAAGTTCCGTATTAAGACCCTCGCCAAATCTTTCTATCCGTTCTAAAAGTCCGCTTTCCTCGAGCGCTTTTTTGATGCCGCTTTCATTAATATCATCCGCAACGTCAAGCACAACGTTTTCTTTCACGGTTCCGGCAAAAATTTGGAAATCCTGGAATACGGTTCCGATGGAATCACGGTACTTTTTAGTGTCGTAATCTTTAATATCCCTTCTGTCAGCCTTTATACTGCCGCCCTTAGTGTCGTATAACCTCATCAGGAGCTTAACAAGCGTAGTTTTACCAGCGCCGTTATATCCGACAAGAGCTATTTTCTCGCCCGGGTTAATATGCAGGTCCATGTCTTTTATAATCATATCCTCGCTCTTTCCGTAAGCAAAGGATACATTTTCAAGTTCAATCTCTTTTGCATTTTTCGCAGCATCGAGATTTTCATTCGAAACAATCTTCGGCTTATAATTTAAAAACTCACGAATCTTGCTGACATATAAACTGGTCTCACAAGCAAAAGGATATGTCTCCGAGAAAACTCTCATGCTGTTTTTCAGCCTTCCGAAGGAACCGTAAAGAATCGCAACCGTACTGAAAGAAATACTGTGAAGTACCGCAGCCTGATATACAAGATATCCTATAAACAAAACATCCGCAAAAAAGCTGTTGGATACATACCGCCTCATAAATCCGAAAAACCACTTCTTTAAGGCATATTTCTTTTCAATCTTATAGACCTCGTCATTGGCCTTCTCAAATCCGTCGTTAAGAATATCCGAAACACCGGGATTCAGCCTGATTTCCTTGGCGTAATCGTTTAGATAATAAACTCTTTTTACATAATCCCTTTTTCTTGTATTTGGAATACTCTCGATCTTTGCAAGATAATTTTGCTTGTTATAAAGCTGTTCAAAAATCATGGACAGCACAAATGCGCCCACTGCAAAGAGGATTGCCGTCTTATCCTTGTAAATAAAATAAATGGCTGTAGTGACAAAAGCCGCAAGTCCGCTTAAGGTATCGATCAAGAACTTGATTACTCTTTCTATCTGAGTATCAATCTGCGATATGGCAAGCACCTGGCTGTTGTAAAACTCGGGATCGTCATAACATTCAAGATCCATATCCCTTGCTTTTTCGTACAGCATCATTTTAATCTTTTGGCGAACCTTCGGGCTTTCCTTCGGGCCTACATAATCGGCCTGATATACGGTGAAGACCATGCCAATGGTTATAAGAGCCGCAAGAAGCAGTATGATTCCCGCTACATGTTTAAAAGGATAACCGAACTCTGCCGCCTCAAGTACATACCCGATCAAAACCGTGTGCTCAAAAAATATTGATAACTGTCCTCTTACAGCATCCGTAGCCTGGCATAAGACTAAAGAAGGGGATGCTTTAAAGATAAGTCCGAGCATATAAAAATTGTTGGCAAACACAGTTTTTACGGACTGCTTTGTTTTTAATTTTTCTTCCTTTGGTACATACTTCATTAAGCGATCACCTCCTCTTCGTTCTCGATTGCGAGGTAGTTCATCGCCTGTTTCTTGTACATAGCGGCATAACTGCCGTTTTTCTCCATAAGCTCTTTATGGGTTCCCTCTTCTATAAGAGTTCCGTTTTCAAGCATAAAAACTTTATCGCAGTTTTTAACCGAAGAAAGCCTATGAGAAATAAAGAGCATGGTGTGGTCCGCGCCTTCCCCGATTATACTGTTAAAGAGCTCGTACTCGGCTATAGGGTCAAGGGCGCTCGAAGGCTCGTCAAAAATCTTCATAGGCGCATTCTTTAAAAAGGTTCTTGCAACGGCAATCTTCTGGCTCTCACCTCCTGAGAGCACGCAGCCGTCCTCATCAAACTCCTTGGTCATTACGGAGTATATACCATCGGTTAGCTTTTCTATACGCTCTAAAACGTCAGCTTTTTTAAGGGCCTCTTTTACAAGCTCATCCTCATTTTCGTAGTGCCTTCCCATAAGCACATTTTCTTTTACCGTCATTCCGAAAAGCTTAAAATCCTGAAATGTGGTGGCAAAAATATCTCTGTATGCTTTAAGGTTGTACGATTTTATATTCTTTCCGTTATAAAGAATCTCTCCCTTATCCGGGTCATAAAGCCTTAGCATAAGTTTAATGATCGTAGTTTTTCCGGCGCCGTTATGACCCACAAGGGCTGCAATTTCTCCATTGTTTATCTTAAAAGAAAGATTGCTTATAGTTTCTTTATCTTTATATGAAAACGATACATTTCTAAACTCAAGGCTCTTGAAATCACCGTCGGGTATCTCGCCGTCATAATCCTCCGGAATCTTTTCTTCGTACTCAAGAAAGCCTCTGAGATTATTAAGGAATAAACCGTTTTTGAGTACCTCCATTATATTCTCAAAAACTCTGATAAGGATCCATGTCATAGCCACCATAAGACTGGTCATGATTGTAAGGTCTGCAAGGGATACGCTTCCCGTCACACGATTCCTGTATATTGCGTACAGAAGAACACCTTCAAATATAACGGTAAAAGTAAATGTGATACGCCAAAAGTTCATATTGGCATTTCTAAATGCGTACTTTTTAGCAATCTTCACATTGTCGTTTGTGGCCTCGCCATACTGCTTTCTGAAAAGAGAGAACACATTTGAAAGCCTTATCTCTTTGGCTCCGTCGGGAAGATACATCATGCGGCTCACATAATTTAAAACCTTCTCATTGGGCACCTGTTCCTGATATCTCTTATATTCGAACTTATTCTTGAGATTTCCGAAGACGAAATTACCGATAAGCGGTGAAATAATAAAGAGCATAGCAAAATGATCGATCTTGTACATCATATAAAAGACCGATACCGAAGCCGCGGTGCCTATCAGGGCACCTATAAGTCCTCTGATGATAGCGGACACCTTCTCTTCCGCTCCATCAATCGCCATAGTATATCGATTGTAAAAATCAGGGTTTTCGTAGCATTCAAGCTCTACATTTTTAGCCTTTTCATACAGCTTTTTGTAAATTCCTCCGTAGAGCCTGTTTTTCTTAAGGGGATAGACAACATTGTCCACGTATCCCGTATAAACCGCCAGGGCGCAGAAAATAGCGCCGCATATAAGAATAAACTTAAGAATACTCTTAAACTCCCTACCCTCCGACAGTGAATTTACGATAACCTTCATAAAAACACCATCAAAGAATACCCATTCACTCTGGCCTATAAGCCACATTATAAAGGTATGCACTATAAATCCCGGGCTGATTCCGGCTGTCAGCTTAAGCGCAAACCATAAATTCTTGATCGTATCAATTCCTGGGCGTTTTCCATCCTGTTTAGTTTTATTAACTGCCATGCGCTATCTCCCCGACTCATTAAATAGGTTGATTTGTTTTGTCTTATTTTACAACGTCATTGCATATATTGCCAAGTAAAAAAACACCCATCGGTTATGGTGGGTGATTCATTAGCAAAAATTGTTTAGCAGTGCCAAAGGATTATTACCGTTAAGTTACAGAAAAGCTTTCCAGAATGTTTCACTATATGTCAAATAAGCTCATCTGTGAATACTGATCAGCAACTGCAAAGATCAGGATCTACACCCTTAACATCTGTTTTGACCTTAAACAGGCATCCATCATGTTCGCCGGTTTGGCCAATACTTGCTGATGTTATATAAAGGGTCATCATATCTTCCCCGCCAAAACAGCAGCTTGATGTTTGCTTTGCCGGAACCGGGATTGTCTTTAATAGCTCACCTGTCTGACCACTTCTTTTTTCAACACGGCTACCGCCCCATACGGCTACCCAAAGGTTATCCTCTGAATCAATAGTCATGCCATCAGGGACTCCGTCTTCCAAAGTAAATAAAACTCTTCTGTTTGATATATTGCCGCTATTTTCATCGTAATCAAATACCGACACGGTATGTTCAGCAGAATCAGAAAAATAAAATTTTGCTTTGTCGCCACTCCAAGCCATACCATTGGCAATCTTGGTTCCTTCTATCATACACCTTATCTGCCCTTTGTCATAGCAGTACAAGTTGCCTTCCGGAGCGTGCCCCTCATCTTTAACCATAGCACCAAACCAGATTCGCCCTTTTGAATCAGCTTTCGCATCATTTGAACGCCAATAATCTTTGTAAATACCTTCAAAGCTTGCCAATAACGATATTACATTATCTCGATAAACATAAAGGCCATCCTCTAACGCAAGGACAAATCCATCTGAATCAGCCAAAGGAATTGCAGCTCCTATCCGCTGATGAACTTCCACTGATTCCACGGCTCCATCCTTGATATAAAACAGCTTTTTGTTTTCAATATCTACCCACGATAATCTTTTATATCGAGAATCATAGAAAGGTCCTTCGCCAAGTATAAGCATCTCCGGATAGACTACCTCAATTTTTATTCCATTATACTCAAAAGATTTATCGTTCATTTAAAATAACCTCTGATTTCTTCCAGCATCCTTGTTACGCCTAAAATTTGTCAAATAAGCTCATCTGCGTATACTTATCCGGAAATTCCTGCATAAAGCCAAAACACTCATCCGGATTTGACAGGATTCCATTATCATTACAGATACTCCGAAAAAGCTCTGTTAATTCTTTCGCATTCGGACTCGGCAGCTCATAAGCATTCCCATATCGTTTAATGTACCGTTCTTTCATGCCTGGAAAATGTTTATCAAGCGCAGCGTAATAGTATTCCCTGTCTCCTTCTCGAAGCGTAAGTCCCATACCAAAATCAATAATTCCTTTTACACCCACTCTGACACATTCATCTAGAATAGCCTTAATATTTTCTTCCGTATCATTGATGAATGGAAGTATCGGCGTAAGCCAAACAACGGTAGGAATTTCTCTTTCCCGTAGCTTTTCAAGTACTTCAATACGACGCTTTGTATTACAAACATTCGGCTCGAGGATTTTACACAGATCATCGTCATAGGTAGTAAGAGTCATCTGGACTACACATTTCGCTGTACGGTTTATTTCATCCAGTAGATCAAGGTCTCTCAGGATTCGATCCGATTTTGTCTGTATCGCAAGACCAAATTCATTATCCCTGATTATTTCCAGACACTTTCTGGTAAGCTTAAGTTCCTCTTCACAATGCATATAAGGATCAGACATTGCGCCCGTACCGATCATGCACTTTTTTCTTTTCGATTTCAACGCCTTTTCCAGAAGCTCCGGCGCATTCTGTTTTACCTCAATATCTTCAAAAGGATGCGTGAAATGATAGCACCTGCTCCTGCTGTCACAGTATATGCAGCCGTGAGTACATCCCCGATATATATTCATTCCATAATATCCGCCGTGGCCGGTCAGGATCGCTTTTGCATCAATAAAATGCATTTTTATAAATCTCCAAAGGATGTAGGATTCCGTTTTCTTCCAAAACTATATCAATCTCTTTTTGATTCGTATCCCTGTAAAATGTCATATTTGTCTTGCTCTTTGCGTATGAATACATTCTCAGGGATTCCATTACAACGTAGTTTTCAAAAAAATGTCCGCTTGCCGCTCCGTTCATCAGCGTATCCTTGCTGGTCCACATGGACAGATATGCCAGGAGGCCTGTATCGCAGAAATAATCATTTCTGCGTTGACATTCTTAAGATTATGTAGTACCATACGATCAAAGAAGCGAAGTTTTCTACCGTACAGTTTTTACTCAAGCGGCGTGCTCGTTTCTTTTTTTATTTGCACAATATCATACAAAAATAATTTACCATTCGCATCACATCGAACCAGCATTCTTGCTCTGAAAATATTGTATCTCTCTATTTCACCAGCTTCACTATAAACCGGAATTCCAAACCTTGTATCATATCGATACCATCCGTTTTTTGCTTTATTACCATGACGGTTGCCATAGTCCGGGAATTCTGCCTTCTTATCTGAAATTTGGATTAATTCACCAATTGCAGTTATCACATTAGCCTTTGCCTTCTCATTTGCACCTCTAATAGCTTTTGTATATTTTGAATGTGTAAACTCATCCGGAAAATCTGATCCTATATATACCTTTTCTGCAGTTTCGGCAATCTCATAGTATTCCCCGATATAGTGCATTAATATCTGTTCTATGTCATCCCAATTAATCGATCTTCTTGACTTAAATAAAATATCATTAATCAAGACTATTTTGTTCCCGTCCGGATCAGTAACAATGTCAATCTTATTTTTTGCTTTCTTTTTTTCAGCAAAAATCCCCTCAAATTTTATCTGATATGCCAACAGCCTCGGGATATATTCCGGAGGAGTTCTTCGACCTGCTTCCCAGTCTTCCAATGTACGAACAGGGATGCCCGTATGCTCTGAAAACTCCTTGCGTGACATCCCTGTACTTTCTCTCAGCTCTTTTATAGATTTTGCTATATCCATATCGTTACCTCGCATTGCGTATTTGTGGTTAAAGTATACCACAATCAGCAGTGGTTCGCAATGCGTGGGTGGAATATAATGGACCTGTTAATTACTCATCCTGTTTCTTCCCGGAACCCTTGATCCTATAGTAATCCTCAGCATCGATAGTGATTCAATATGCTCCTTTGCGGATCTTAACCTCTCAAGCAAACAACAGACTTCGACGTTCTGACACGTGGGCAAAAATATTAATATCGTTCCGTTAAAATCATGTGAAGAGCCTGCCTGATATTACTTTCCTTATCATGTATATACCTGATCCTGGAAAGTGTGTTTTTCACTTCCGCTATACCCACCTGACGATCATCCTCTTCCCGGCATTGTTCCAGAGCGCGTGTAATGTTATACTCCAGCCACTCTATCCATGTATACGCCAATCCAAAGACCTTATCATAATCTTTAAAACCGTTATCATACACAGCGAGATATCCTTTAAAAAATGCTTTCACCTTATTAAGATCGATATCACACATCGTGATGCCCGCCCACTGAATGGATAACTGAAGAGCGCTTGAAACGGGATTCCCGTAATCGAGACACTCAAGATCGATCACAAATGGTTTCCCTTTATTCCACATAACATTCTTAGGATCCATATCTTCATCGATGATGGTCACGATATCGGGAAGATTCTTTCTTGCTTTGTTTAATTCTTCCTGAACTTCATAAAGAAGATCCCTGTTTTCTTCAAGGCAGGAAGTAATCTCACTTTTCATCGCTGTAGCTTCTTTTATGTACTCATCCCAATCAATATGACTTAGCTCAGCTTTGGTTACTGCCTTTTTGTGCTCTATGGAATGTATCCTGCCCTGAATCTCTCCCGCCATGCTGCACTGTGCGGGCGAAATGCTGTTCCAATCGGTAATACTGCCTTTCTGCCACCTAAATATATAAAAATACTCCCCGCAGATCTTCTGCATTTTTGTGCCATATACCGTCATTGCGGTTATTACCGGAAGATCCGCATCCTCAAGAATCTGCTCGAGTTCTTCTGCCCTTTTATAATTCTTAAGGGCCTCCGGCCGCTCCATTATAGCCGGGTTTAAATGCTTCACGGCATACATTTTCCCGGCTGCTTCAACCTTATACATTTTGTGCATGAAGCCGCCGGAAACAGGAGTGATTGGTAATTGAATCCTTCCTAAATGTTTCGTTTCAAATAATTCTGAGATTAATTCTTCTGTTCCAAAGATACTCCCTATAGTTTTGCCCCAATTAAGAATCAGCTTTTCCACACTCCATGCAGCATTAGCCGGGCTGGTGGAGGGAAGACAATCTGCTTTAATTCCGAGTTCCTGCTCGATATATCTTTTATAATATTTTTCTGCTGTTTTTCCGTTGACAAAAATGCCATGAATATCAGCCATTTTTAGGATCTTCGAAATGTCATTGACTATTACGTTATCAATGCTTGAATCGGACGATCCTTCAATATCACAGGAACCGATCACATCCCACAAAGCAATATGATGTACTCTCAAAAAAGCCTTCTTTTCAGGAACGGTAGCAGGTTCCTTATCAGAAAATACCGACGCAATCACTTTCCAAAAACGGTTCTGAGGATGTCCATAGAAGAACATTTGCTCTCGTGATTTCACAGACGGAAAGCTTCCAAGAATAAGTATTTTTGATTCCTTGTCATAAAATGGCGGAATCGGATGTAATATGTGTTCCTTCAATTTCTTCTTCCTTCTTTGTGATTACTATGTTATAAGGCCTTTATCATGATCATTTCCATCGGCTGTTCATATCCTGGAATATCAACCACAAATCCACCGCAATCCTTATATCCAAGTTTACGATAGAAATGCTGAGCTTCCTCATCTACCTGCGTCGATGTCATCAACATTCCATATCCATTGGATCTCATGTCCTGTTCCCAGTGCTCCATCAGCAGTTTTCCGTATCCCTTTTTACGATGATCAGAATCAATAAAAAGCATTGTGCAAAATGGTGTATTGTCCCAGAAGAGATTATACCTGAGCACTCCGATTATCTTATCGTCTTCAGTTAATACATAGCCCTGTTTATTTCTGATTTTTTCTTCAAATCCCTCTTCAGGCAAATGGCGATCAAGCCTGAACCATTCCGTCTTATCATTTAATTGTGCGTATCTTATTAACATATATATTCCTCGCTATATCGTATTTATTTGACAAATCTCTCTTTTTTTGGTATTTTTTTAATCAAGAAATTGGTTTTCACCGGGTAAGACTTAGGTCTGACAGGACTTGCCTGTTTCTTTTTTTATTTCCAAAATATCATAAAGATATTTCTTCCCACTTGAAGCATGTCTGATTAAAAGATTTCAATATGCTCCTTTGCTTATCTTACCCTCTCAAGCAAACAACAGACTTCGCAATTCGCAGTCCAGGGGAACTGATCCACGCAGGCGATTCTCTTTGCTTCGTAGCCGTTTTCAATAAAGATTTCAAGATCTCTGGCGAGGCTGGTTGGCTTGCAGGAAATATAAAGAATACTCTTTACACCGTAATCGATTATCTTTCCGATAGCCTTCGGATGGATTCCGTCACGGGGCGGATCGAGGATTATCATATCCGGCTTCTCCTCGATATCGTCGATCACTTTAAGTACATCTCCTGCAATAAACTCACAGTTCGTAAGACCGTTTCCGGCTGCGTTTTCTTTTGCTGCCTCTACGGCCTCGGGTACGATTTCCACTCCTATGACTTTGCTAACCGATGGTGACATAAGCTGAGCTATCGTTCCGGTTCCCGAGTACAGATCATAAAGTACACCGACCTTTTCTTTGCTATCTTCCGCTTCCCTTCCAAGAGATCTCATAGCATCCTCTGCAAACTCTCTTGCCTTGCTGTAAAGGACCTCACAGCTATAGGTATTGGTCTGGAAGAAGGAAAACTCCGTGATCCTGAACTTTAATCCAAGAACTTCTTCATTTATATAGTCCCTGCCATAAAGAATATCTGTTTTATCCGACTGAACAACATCCGCCTGTGAATCATTAAAGGTATGGAGAATACTTACAATCTCACCGTCAACCTTTAATTCCTTAAGTAAAGATACATACTCGCTCATATCAAAATCCAGCTGCGTAGTGGTAACTATTGCAACCATGATTTCTCCGGTCTTTGCTGCTTTTCTGACGAGGAGATGTCTTAAATATCCGTCATGGCGGAGCCTGTGGTAAAAAGGAAGATTTTTCTCTCTAAAATAACCGACGGTTGCATCAAGGATCTTTCTGTAATCTCCGTCAACTATCTTACACTCCGAGACATTTACGATATCATAAAAGCTTCCCCTTTTATGCATTCCAAGAGCTAATGGACCTCCCATATATTCATCTCCAAAGGTAAACTCCATTTTATTTCTGTAGCCAAAGGTTACAGGGCTCTTGCAGATTTCTTCCCAGGAATACTCTCCCGACTGCTTCTCAAGAACAGGCAAAAGCAGCTTTTTAACCTGCTCGTTTTTTATCTTAGTCTGTTCTTCATAAGGCAAGGAGATATAGGTACATCCTCCGCACTTACCAAAGTGCGGGCATCCTTCTCCGGTCTCAAGTTCAGACTTTTCAATTACCTCTAAAAGCGCGCCTTCCGCCTTTCCGTGTCTTAACTTATTGATCCTCGCGCGCACGGTCTGCCCCGGAAGAGAGTTTTTAACTACAACCTTCTCTCCCTCATCAGTTTCAACTATACCGATATTGGGGAATCTGATCTCAACGACCTTCCCTACTATTTCCTGTCCCTTTTTCATAAAACCACCAATTTCCTAAATAATTTTAAATAAAAAACAAAATGCGGCCTCCAATATCCGCACACAAAAAGTAGGGAACGCACAAACTGCCTTCCCTACAAAAAATCTAATCTACCAAACCGGATAGAAGTATTATTCTTCGTCCTCAAAGAATTCGTCGTCGTCAACAAAGTCGGAATCAAAATCATCAAGATAGTCGGGTTTCTTCTTAGCGCGATAGATGATATATCCTACAAGGCATCCGATAGCGATAACGCCGATAACTGCAAGGATGATAACCCAAACCTTAACCTTGCGCTCCTCTTCTACTTCCTCAATAATCTCTTCAGCTTCCTTTTTTTTAAGGAAATTCTTAAGTTTGATATTCTCTTTGATTTCCTCAAACTTAGCGGGAGCTTCAGTTTTAATGCTTCCGATATAATCTTCAAACTTACTCATTATTTCCTCTCTTTCCGGGCTTCCCCCATAAAAGAATTTTCTTAATTTTATCACAACTGTCAGACTTTTTCAAGTTTGGCGAATGAAGCGTACATTATTTTTGGACCGTATGCTTCAAAATCTACAGTAACCTTGTAATCCCTCGGCTCTTTTGATATAGATGTCACAACTCCGGTGCCGAACTTGCGGTGTTTAACAGTATCTCCCGTTTTAAACGAAAGCTCTCCGGGATTTGCTGCCGGCATTCCCTTACTAAGTCCGGCTATAGCGTTAAGATTCTTGATCTCAGATTGCATAGCAGGCTTTCTGGCCTCAGGAGTAGCGTAGCTTTTAAGTCTGGCCGAAGGTCTTCCGAGCGAGCCTCCTCCGTATCCCCCGCCGAAGCTGTCCCGTCTGTCATAGGAGCCGCCGTAAGAGCTTCCATAGGTTCTGTCATAAGAGTTGTCCGACTTTCTGCCGGATGAATATCTTCTTTCGTAATCATCTTCGTCAAAGTCGCTTCTGCTAAGTCTGCTTCCCGGTACCATACCGTCTATAAGCTCCCCGGGTATTTCCCTGACAAACCGGCTTACGGGGTTAAACTGGGTCTCGCCTCGTAGCATCCTCATCTTAGCGCATGTAATTGTAAGATACTCCTTCGCTCTTGTAATACCTACGTAAGCAAGGCGTCTTTCCTCCTCCATATCCTCATTGTCTCCGGAGGATATAGTTGTCATCCCCGGAAACAGACCATCTTCCATTCCGGCGATAAAAACTCTTGGAAACTCCAGTCCCTTGGCGCTGTGAAGGGTCATAAGAAGTACTCTTCCGTCTCCGTTATCTATATTATCGATATCCGAAACGAGCGCTACCTCTTCAAGAAATCCCGTAAGAGAAGGATCTTCCGCAGTTTCCTCGTAAGCGACCGCTTTATTTACAAGCTCGTCTACGTTGGAAATACGATCGTCCGCCGACTCTTCGTCCTGGTCCTTAAGGTACTCGTAGTAATCCGTTTCCTCGATGATCTTCTTTAAGGTTTCCGCGATACCGATCCTCTCCATCTCCGCCCTGCGTCCCTCGATAAGCTTAACAAAAGCTCCGATTTTAAGCGAGGCCTTTCCAAGTCCCGAGATATTATCTGCATTTTGCATTGCTCCATACAAAGAATCGTCGGTAATCTCCGCAAAATCCAAAAGTTTATCTATGGTAGCCGTTCCTATGCTTCTTTTAGGGACGTTGATTATCCTTCGAAGCGCCACCTCATCAAGACCGTTTTCAATAGTCTTAAGGTACGCGATCATATCCTTGATCTCGGCTCTTGCGTAGAAGTTTGTACCGCCAACCACATTATACGGAATACCTCTGATAACAAGTCTCTCTTCGATAAGTCTCGCTTGGGCGTTTGTTCTGTAAAGGACGGCAAAATCATTATATGAACATCCGTCTCTCCTTACACTCGTAGAGATCTCATCTACTATTGTGTCAGCTTCCTCGTAAGCATTGTCAAGCTGCATAAATCGGATCTTGTGCCCGGGTCCCTCCGCCGTCCAAAGACTCTTACTCTTTCGAGACCTGTTGTTTGCGATAACAGCATTCGCCGCATCGAGAATAGTCTGAGTTGAACGATAGTTTTGTTCAAGTTTTATAACCGTGGCATCGGGATAAAACTCCTCGAAATCAAGTATATTTCGGATATTTGCACCTCTGAATTTGTAGATGGACTGATCGTCATCACCTACTACACAAAGATTTCTGTATTTATCCGCAAGAAGTCGTATAAGTTCAAACTGGGCTTTATTGGTATCCTGATACTCGTCAACGCTGATATATTTAAACCTATTCTGGTAAAACTCCAGGATTTCCGGATTCTCTTTAAAGAGCTGAACCGTCAGCATGATAATATCGTCGAAATCCACCGCATTGCTCTTTTTAAGCTGATCCTGATATTCCTTGTAGGCTCTCGCTATAACGATCTTTGTAAAATCCCCAAAGGTTTCGAGAGAATACTCGGCGGCGGTGATAAGATTATCCTTCGCACCGGATATGGCGTTTAAAAGGGTCTTTTCTTTGTAACTCTTTGTATCTATATTCAGCTTCTTGCAGACATTCTTCATAACGGTCTTTTGATCGTCGCTGTCATAAACCGTAAAATTGATATCATATCCCAATCGGTCAATATGTCTTCTTAAGATACGCATACAGGTAGAGTGGAAGGTTGTAACCCAGATCCTCTCTCCGCCTTCACCTACCATAGCACAGACTCTGTCTCGCATCTCCCCTGCGGCCTTGTTGGTAAAGGTAATAGCAAGGATGTTAAAAGGATCAACCTTTTTATCATGTATCAGGTGTGCAATACGGTTTGTAAGAGTCTTTGTCTTTCCCGAGCCCGCACCGGCAAGAATAAGCAGTGGACCCTCTGTAGTATCCACTGCCAATTGTTGCTGCGAATTTAAAACATTTTTATCAATCATATAAAATCCTTAATCGTTTAGCAAAATTATTTGAAAAGGTCACTCTTTGGCGATCTTCTTTCGGAAGAATACTTAAGACCGGAAACCTTTTCTCTTCTAAGCTTCTCGGCCGTCTTACTCTTTTCGCCCTTAAGCTTTGCAATCCTCATCGCCTCCATAGTTGCTTCCTTGGCTGCCTTTTTACGCATTTCGTCATCGTAAGAGCTCTCTCTTTCGATAATATAGTCGTCCGCTATTTCGTCAACCATCTGCTCGATGATGTATTTTTTTAAATAGATATCGTAAGAAAGCTCGCAGATAAAAGCAAACTTCTTAAGATATTCCCTCTTGCTCTCCGGTACATCTTCAAAGGCACCGCTGATCGCCTCGAGATTCTTTGAAACCTCTTCTCGCAGCTTCCCTCTTGAACCTTTAAGCACACCGGCCATATAGGTATAAATATCTTCTATACCGAAGCCTTTTTCTTTACGTTTTCCGAAAAACTCCGCGGTAATAGGAGTAAGCAGAGTCTGGATATCCCCGATGGACATAAAGTTTTTGAAATAAAAGATAAACAAAAGCTCATAGAGATGATCTTTTGAATAACGCTTCTTAATCGGTGGCGGAATAAGGTCGTTTTTAGCGTAGTTGTTGATCATCGTCTTGGTAAGGACCTTGTCCTCCGAAGGACTGCGAAGCGTGTCTCTTAGTTTACTGTCCATAAAGGTAGTAAGCTGGTCCATATAAAGCGGAACTGTCGGCACATCGTCTACATTTATCGGATTTATACCGGAGATTTTCTTGTCTATTTTACTGAGAACCTGCTCTAAGCTTTGTTCCTGCATAACTACCTCTCAAAAGGATATTTCTATCTGTCTATTATAGTTTTTTTAGGTAAATTAGGCAAGCAGACTTTACTTTATTACTACAAAGAGTTAAAATAATATTAGTTTCATGTTTTAACGTATGAAAGTGATTCCGATGGAGGATTATATGATGAACGATAAATTAAAAACTGAAGCAACAGATACTCTGTTTAATGCTATTCTTCAGCTTCGCTCTTTAGATGAATGTTATGACTTTTTTGAGGACCTCTGCACAGTTAACGAGCTACAGTCCATGTCCCAAAGATTTGAAGTAGCCGCTATGCTTAAAAAAGACCAGACCTATCTTGCCATTGCCGCCAAAACCGGAGCTTCTACCGCTACTATCAGCCGTGTAAACCGCTCTCTTTCCTATGGAAATGACGGTTATGACCTTGTACTTGCAAGACTCGAGGGAAAAGAGGAAGCTAAATAAAGCTAAGCCATCCTTAAATTCCAAAGATAAGCAAAATAATAAGCCTGCAAAGGAACTTGTTAAGATTCTTTGCAGGCTTTTACTTTTTTAGATTGTTTTCTTTCTCTTTAAGCTCGTCACGCAAAAAGCTTATGGGGGGGAATCCTAAACTTCCTCTGTAGGGATCTCTTCTCCGTCAGCCTCAACTTCCTTAAGAGCTTCAGCTACTGCAAAGGCTGCGCTCTTTTTCTCTTCTTTAACAGTCTTCTTAAAAGCGAATCCCTTATTTCTTGCAGAAGCTTCCTGGTTCATATTAACAGCACCCTGAAATACTGCATTCTCGTCAATAACGATAACATTTGTAGTAAGATTTCCGATAACCTTAGCGGTAGATGTAAGCTCTGCCTTCTCGGGAGCACTGATATCTCCGTTTACTTCGCCGCCTATCTGTACAGCCTTTGCAAGGATATCTCCGTTGATCTTACCTACCGCGCCTAAAACAAGTACGCCGTCGATCTCAACATTGCCATTGATCGTTCCGTCGATGCGTGCGCTTCCGGGACATTTAAAATCTCCGTCACAAACGCTGCCTGCACCGATAAGAGTTGATATTTTAATTGCTTCTTTACTCATTTTGTCTCCTTTAACCATTAATCTGCAAAACATCCAGTGGATTAATAAACTCGCCGTTTTGTGAAATCTGATAACACATTTCAAGATTGTCGCTGCTGATTATGAAAAGAGTCGTTCCCATAGAAACGGAATCTCCTTTCTTAACGAGCGGATCTCCTTTGTTCTTGTAATAGGTTTTGTAACCGTTGGTATGGTCGATTATAACAACATTTCCGTAGGTTTCATCCTCAAGTACGTCTTCCACAACTCCCGTAGCTGTAGCGACAACGGTTATTCCGTCTGAACCTGTAAATATGCAGGCCGGCTCCTCTCCGTCCACCTCTTCAAAAGAAGCGCTTCCGGTAAGAGGGAAATCTGAAGGAACTGCCTGAGCTTCGATAGTCTCGGCAAGCTCCGCTTCGCTTGCAGTCTTGGTAGTAACCGTATTACTCAGTATTTCAATTGTATTATTGAGCGATTCGATCTGTGAAGTAAGAGCGGTGTTATCTGCCGTCAGAGTTTCTATCTGCTGATCTCTTTCTTTGATCTTACGCTCATATCTGGCATCTCTTTTGCTTTCAAAAACCAGTAGTCCCACAAATCCTCCAACGACAAAGAGCATTACGGCGAGAAAAGCTATAAAGCCCGATATGTTGTACTTAAAAACCCGGGGAGTAGACTCCGTATCGTCGGATGCAAGGATAAGATGTCTGAACTTTTTGCGCTTATGTGTGCTTGGTTTTAGAGTTACAATATATGGATTGCTCAACAAAATCACCTCCACATCAGATTAAATAACTCTAACACATATTGCATTTTTACGCAACATTTTTAATAATTTCGTAATACTTTCTCGAATGAAAGGTTGCCTCCAAAAAGGTCAAGCGCGCTTCCAATGGTCATATTAATCCTGTCTTTTCCCAATGTTTTAAGGAGATTTATATCTTCGTAGCTGTGAACTCCGCCGGCATATGTTACAGGCCTTCCCTCGTAGTCCGCAAGCATCTTTACAAGGTCAGTTTCTATTCCGGAGTTTTTCCCTTCAACATCAACCGCGTGGATAAGATATTCGTCACAGTATTCCGAAAGCTCTTCAAGAAGCTTAATGTCTACGGTTACATCACTCATCTTCTGCCATCTGTCGGTTACAACCTTATAACCATCGGCAGTCTTTTTACAGGAAAGATCGAGTACAAGTCTCTCTCTTCCAACCGCATCGGATATCGCTTTAAGATTGTCATATTTTATCGTACCGTCTTTAAATACATAAGACGTAACAATAACATGTGTTGCTCCTGCGTCAAGAAACTCTTTTGCGGTATCAGGTGTTATTCCTCCGCCCAACTGCATTCCTCCGGGAAACGCTTTTAGGGCATCAATAGCCTGAGCCTTTGTAGCTTCATAGTATTCGCTGCCCACAGGGTTTAAAAGAATGATATGCCCCCCTTTGAGATTATGCTTTTTATATAAACACGCAAAGAAGCTCGCATTACTATCAGCTACAAAATTTTCTGTAGCTTTGTTGTCAGAATCAGTAAGCGAGCTTCCTACTATTTGTTTTACTTTTCCGTTGTGAATATCAATACAGGGTCGAAATTCCATGGATCATCCTATAAGTTCGTCAATAACATTGCTCATGTCATAGAGGCCCGCAGGTTTTCCTGCAAGGAATTTAGATGCAGATACGGCTCCTCTTCCGAATAATGCCTTTGAGTATGCGGTATGTGAAAAAGTAACCACCTCATCCTGTCCGGCAAAGATAACATCATGGTCGCCTACAATGCTTCCGCCTCTGACTGCACTGATACCGATTTCCTTGTCGGGTCTTTGCATACGCCTTGAGCTTCTGTCATATACGTATTCGTATTTATCTCCTTCCGCAAAGCCTTCATTTACGGCATCCGCAAGGGCAATAGCCGTTCCGGAGGGAGCATCAAGCTTAAGTCTGTGGTGTTTTTCAACTATCTCAATATCAAAGCCGTTATCAGCTAAGATAGGTGCATACGCTGTAAGGATCTTCATCAAAAGATTGACGCCGAGAGACATATTTGCACTCTTTAAGATCGCAATCTTTGAAGACAGGGCGGATACTCTCTCAAGCTGTTCCTTAGAAAGACCTGTAGTACAAAGGACTACGGGTGTACCTTTCTTTTCACAGTAATCAAGGAGTCCGTCCACGGCGGGAGCTGCTGAAAAATCGATAATAACATCAACTCCCTCCGGAAGATTGTTTATATCTGAAAACACAGGATAAGGGTTATGTCCGTCGTCAAACTTATCAACTCCGGCGATCATATTCAGATCCTTGTCTTTTGCAACGATCTCAGAGATAACCTGTCCCATCTTTCCGTTGCAGCCGTGCATTACTACATTAACCATATCCTTGTCCTCGCTTAGTAAGTATTTAAATTAAAGAATTCCGAATTCCTTCATAGCCTTAGAGAGTCTCTCACAATTGGCAGGCTCCATCTCTGTAAGAGGAAGTCTGAGTCCGCCGGGGATCATCTTCATAAGCTCGAGAGCCTTCTTAACGGGAATCGGGTTAACCTCGCAAAACAGTGCATTGCAAAGCTCAAGTGCTCTGAGCTGCTCATCACAGGATTCCTTAACCTTACCGTCAAAGTAGTACTGACAGATGTTATGTGTTTCCTTGGGTGCAACGTTTGCAAGTACGGAGATAACGCCCTTTCCGCCTAATGAAAGGATAGGAACGATCTGGTCGTCATTTCCTGAATAAATGTCTATACATCCCTTGCTGATAGCTGCAAGGTGTGCGATCTGGCTGATATTGCCGCTTGCTTCCTTGATAGCAACGATGTTCTTGCAATCCTTAGCAAGTCTGACTACAGTCTCGGGAAGAATATTGCAACCCGTACGGCTGGGTACATTATAAAGGATTACAGGGATATTTATAGCATCGGCAGTAGTCTTAAAGTGCTGATAAAGACCGTTCTGCGTAGCCTTATTGTAATAAGGGCTTACAAGAAGCACTGCATCTACTCCGTAGCTTTCAGCTTCCTTGGAAAGATATACAGCGGTCTCGGTGCAGTTTGAGCCGGTTCCTGCGATAACAGGAACTCTCTTTTTAACTACATCTACACAGAACTTAACAGTCTCAAGATGCTCTTCGTGGCTCTGAGTAGATGCCTCACCTGTAGTTCCGCATACGATTATCGCATCGGTACCACCGGCAATCTGGAATTCTATAAGCTTTTCAAAAGCGGGATAATCAATCTCCCCATTAGCCTTCATAGGTGTTACTATCGCTACACCGGATCCTGTAAATATAGACATAATTTATCCTCTTTTCGTAAAAAACAAGTTGTAACAAACCAAAATGATTATAACACTAGGTTAGTTCATATTCAATAAAAAAGGTTTCTACTGGTTCTGCGTAAAGCCTGCTCTCTTTCTTAGCCTTGAATCAAGGAGCTTCTTTCTGATACGGAGCTTTGTGGGAGTAACCTCCAAAAGCTCATCGGTCTCGATAAAGTCAAGTGCCTGCTCAAGGGAAAGGATTCTGGGAGGCGTAAGTCTGAGTGCCTCATCCGCGCTGGAAGAACGGGTATTTGTAAGCTGCTTTTTCTTGCAGACATTTACTTCGATATCCTCTGACTTACCTGTCTGTCCAACTACCATTCCGGCGTATACCTTTTCACCGGGTCCGATAAATAAGGTTCCTCTCTCCTGTGCATTGAAAAGACCGTATGTGATAGCTTCTCCGGCCTCGAATGCGATAAGAGATCCCTGCTTACGATAAGAGATATCTCCCTTGTAAGGAGCGTATCCGTCGAATACGGTATTGATGATTCCGTTACCCTTGGTATCGGTCATAAACTCGCCTCTGTATCCGATAAGACCTCTTGAAGGTATAGAAAACTCAAGTCTTGTATATGTTCCGCCGGAGATACTTCCCATATTGCGGAGCTCTCCCTTGCGCTGTCCGAGTTTTTCGATAACAGCTCCGGAAAATTCGTTGGGAACATCGATATAGGCAAGTTCCATAGGCTCAAGCTTCTTTCCGTTTTCATCCTCTTTGTAGAGAACCTGCGCCTTGGAAACGGCAAACTCGAATCCTTCACGTCTCATATTCTCGATAAGGACCGAAAGGTGAAGTTCTCCTCTTCCGCTTACTTTGAATCTGTCTGTTGAATCGGTCTCCTCCACGCGAAGAGATACGTCTGTGTTAAGTTCCCTTAAAAGCCTGTCTCTTATATGACGGCTGGTAACATACTTACCTTCCTGACCTGCCAAAGGAGAATCGTTTACGATAAAGTCCATAGCGATGGTGGGCTCTGAAATCTTCTGGAAGGGTATGGGATTTACTGCTTCAGGAGAGCAAATGGTGTCTCCAATATGAATATCTGTAATACCGGAAATAGCTACGATCGATCCGATTCCGGCTTCCTTTACTTCTACTTTATTAAGTCCGTCGAACTCATAGAGTTTGCTTACCTTAACCTTAAGTTGCTTATCAGGCTCGTGGTGGTTGCAGATAACGACGTCCTGGTTAACCTTGATAGTTCCGTTGTCCACTTTACCTACGCCGATACGTCCAACGTAATCGTTGTAATCGATAGTACTGATAAGTACCTGGGTTCCGGCCTCGGGATCTCCCTCAGGCGCGGGGATGTAATCAAGGATCGTCTCAAATAAAGGCTCCATATCGGTTCCGGGCTCTGAAGAATCCAAAGAAGCGATACCTGCCTTAGCCGATGCAAATACAAAAGGACAATCAAGCTGTGAATCGTCGGCATCAAGCTCAAGGAAAAGCTCAAGTACTTCGTCAACAACTTCGTCGGGTCTTGCTTCGGGTCTGTCTATCTTATTGATGCAGACGATAACGGGGAGCTTAAGCTCAAGCGCCTTACGAAGTACAAACTTGGTCTGGGGCATTGCACCCTCAAAAGCGTCAACCACAAGGATTACACCGTTTACCATCTTAAGTACTCGCTCAACCTCGCCTCCGAAGTCCGCGTGGCCGGGAGTGTCTATAATATTGATCTTGGTGTTTTTGTACATAACGGCAGTATTCTTAGAGAGAATAGTTATTCCTCTTTCTCTCTCAATGTCGTTACTGTCCATAACTCGCTCCGCTACTTCCTGATTGTCGCGGAATACGCCGCTTTGCTTTAAAAGCTCGTCGACAAGAGTGGTCTTACCGTGGTCGACATGGGCAATAATTGCGATATTTCTTACATCTTCTCTTTTCTGTCTCATTTTTTCATAATCCTCTTTTTATCTAAATAATTACTTTTGCATTATTCCCCCATATCGTTTTTATATTCTTTTGCTTTAAGTAACATATCTCTGGCGTTGTCAAGCGCAGCTTCCGACTCCTCATCACTTCCCAAAAGCCTTGCAAGCTCACGCACAGATTCTTCCCCATTTAGATTTCGGATAAAGGTTCTTGTGGAATCCTTTGTCGCTTCCTTCTCTATCGCAAAATGCTCATCTGCCATAGCGGCTATCTGAGGCAAGTGCGTTATACAAAGCACCTGGTGAGCTTTCGCAAGCTTTCCGAGCTGCTTAGATACCTTAAATGCTGTTCTTCCGCTGATACCTGTATCGATCTCGTCAAATATCAGCGTATCGACCCTATCCTCCCCTGCCATAACAGTCTTGAGTCCGAGCATGATCCTTGAAAGCTCACCTCCGCTGGCTACGCTTCCGAGACTCTTTAGCGCTTCTCCGGGATTAGTGGAGATCATAAACTCAACTTCATCATAACCATTGGCACCCGGTTTATTTCCGGGGCGTACATCTATTTCGAATTCAACGCTTAGGAAATTCAGTCCGACAAGGGACTCCTTCAGCTTTGCGCTTAAGTCTTTCGCTATCTTCTTTCTTTCTTTTGAAAGAGCCTCGCAGTTTTTCAAAAGAACTGCTTCCGACTTTTCAACCTTTTCTTTTAATCTATATATATATCCTTCATAGTCGGCATATTTGTCAAGCTTATCCGAAGCTTCTTTTGCAAATTCGAGTATTTCGGATATACTGTCTCCGTACTTTCTCTTGAAAGAATTGATCATATCAAGTCTTTCGCTGACTGCCTCAAACTCTCCCTCCTCAAAGGTAAAATCTGACATATATCCCGAAAGGTCCCTGTTAAAATCGTTTACAAGCCCCTCTATATCAGATAGCTGTGACTCCAAGGATTCGATAGACCTGTCGTATCCTGCGACGCTTCCCACAGCCCTAAGAGCGCTTCCGAGTAAAGAAGAAACATTTGACTGAGCCGCCGAGGTATAATTATAAGCCTCTGAGAGTGACTCTGCAATCTTTCTTGCATTGGCCATCTTCGAATACTTTTCTTCAAGTTCAGTATCCTCGCCCTCCGAAAGGGATGCCGCTTCTATTTCCGAGACTTCAAACTCCAAAAGGGATTTTTCTCTTTCTATATCCGAAGTATCTTTTTCATTCTCCGAAAGCTCGGCTGCAGCCTCTTTGTACACTTTATAGCTCTCGGCAGTCTTTTCAAGAAGAGGTTTTAGCGTCTTTCCCCCAAAAGCATCAAGTATATCAAGGTGCTTGGACTTCTTAAGAAGACTCTGGTGTTCGTGCTGTCCGTGGATATCTATAAGTTCCTCGGCAAGTCTTCCCACCTGCTTTGCGGTAACGCTCTCTCCGTTTATCTTACAGCTGCTTTTTCCCTGGGAAAACTTTCTCAAAAGGATGATGGTTCCATCCTCCTCGGGCTCAATATCCATCTCGCGAAGAAGATTTTTTACCTTTTCATCTTCCGAAACAAATACAAGCTTTACGAAGCCGTCCTCAGCTCCCTTTCTCAATGTAGAGGTGTCAAACTTTCCTCCGAGAGCAAGATTGACAGACCCTATAAGAAGGGATTTACCGGCACCGGTCTCACCTGTAATGATATTGAGGCCTTCGCCGAATTCAACTTCCGTTTCTTCAATTAATGCCAGATTTTTTACGTGAATACTCTGTAACATATGTTCCTTATTCCCCCCTGAATCAAATTATTGTACCATATTCTTTATCTTTTCCATCAGTGATCTGGTTTCACCAACGGTTCTTACAGCGGCCATAATAGTGTCGTCACCGGCAATACTTCCAACTATCTCGGAAAAATCCATTGCATCAATAGCTGCGGCTACAGCCATCGCCATTCCGGCAACTGTCTTTATGACCAAAATGTTTTGTGCCATGTCCACCGAAACAAAACCATCCTTAAGAACTCTGATGAATTTGTCCGAAAGGTCTCCTTTGCCGGTGTTTATCAAAATATACTTTTGATTTCCGCCTGTTCCCGAAACCTTTGTAAGTCCAAGCTCTCTGATATCTCTCGATACAGTTGCCTGGGTAACGTCAAAGCCGCTCTTTTTCAGCATAAGAGCAAGTTCTTCCTGAGTTCCGATCTCGTTTTGTTCGATGAGTTCAATCAATTTCTTTTGTCTGGTTGATTTCATAATTATTTCTCACTCATTTTTCTGTTAAGGATGTCAAGGAAACTGTCTTTTCCAAGCTTTGCAAAGCAAACTTTTTTCTCGGAGCAGCGAACGGTGACGCTCTCTCCGGTCTTAACGATTTCCTTGCTGCTTCCGTCGAAGCTGACTTCGAGTTCCTGGTTTCCGCCGTCCTTGGATGCTGGTATTTCAATCCTCACCTCATCCTTACTTGAAAGGATGATGCTCCTGTGGTTTAAAGTATGAGGACAAATAGGAGTCATAATTATAAGTTCCGATGCCGGGCTGGCGATAGGTCCGCCCGCCGAAAGATTATACCCCGTAGAGCCGGTGGGAGTCGATATGATGACTCCATCCGCAAAATACTGTGCAAGGAACAATCCGTTTACATAGAGATTAAAGGAATTGATCCTAAGGCCTCCAAACCTGGTAAGTACAACGTCATTCAAGGCATTTATCGCATTTTGCGCCGTCTTTCCCTCGAGAAGAAGTCTGTCTTCAAGGGTAAATCTGTCTTCCACCAGCGCCTTCATGGCATTTTCAATATTTGCTGTCTCAATTTCCGTAAGGAACCCTAAAGTTCCTAAATTGATCCCGATAACCGGTCCCAGCGAAAACTCAGCCTCTCTTATGGCCTGAAGTATCGTTCCATCTCCGCCAAGGACAATAGTCATAATATCTTCCGTAAACTCGCCCTTATACTTGTCAAAATCCGTAACCTCGGCTCCAAGATTCAAAAGGCATTCCTTTACCTTGTTTTTGACTGCTTCTTCTTTGTCTTTATATGGATTTTTGTATATTAAAAACTTTTTCATATCTAATGCCTTTAAAGCTCGTGTGAACCCGATACTATGTCTTCGATGATTCCGCTAAACTCCTCACCGAAAGCAAGTCCTTTTTTCTCTTCAAGCATTCCTTGGAGCTTCTCTTCCGCCTCTTTTTCTGAGAGCGTAAGGATATCATCCCCTATAGATTCTTTTTTGGTTATATACATAAGATATTCGATATTTCCTTCGGGACCTTTGATAGGCGAAAAGTCGATGGCTTTTACGTCAAAGCCGATCATATCCGCGAAGGTAACTATCTTTGAAATAACGTCCTTATGTGTCCGGGCCTCTCTTACTACGCCGTTTTTACCGACTTTGTCTCTTCCGGCCTCAAACTGCGGCTTAATAAGACAGACCATTCCGGCTCCGCTCTTTAAAAGATTTCTGGCGGGGATTAGGATCTTGGTAAGCGAGATGAAAGAGACATCTACGCTGGCAAAATCAAGGGTATCCTCAATATCTTCAGGTTTCATAAATCTGAAATTGGTCTGTTCCATAACAACGACTCTCTCGTCGTTTCTAAGCTTCCAGTCGAGCTGTCCGTGTCCGACATCAACCGAGTATACCTTTGACGCTCCGTTTTGGAGCATACAATCCGTAAAACCACCGGTAGATGCGCCGATGTCCATACAGATATGCCCCTCCAGGTTAAAGCCCCAGATTTCCATAGCCTTTTCCAGCTTAAGACCGCCTCGGCTTACATACTTGGGACTTTGTCCTCTAACCTCAACCTTTACCTTCGAGGTATCAAAAAAGCTTCCCGCCTTGTCTTCCTTTTGGCCGTTGACATAGACAACGCCGCTCATTATGATAGCTTTCGCTTTTTCTCTGGACGGAGCGTATCCGTCCTGTACCAATATAACATCAAGTCTTTCTTTCATAAATCAAACTCTTTCGAGGATCTTTTCGGTAATGCTGTCCGCATCGATTCCGTTTGCAGCCTTTAGAAGAGCGCAATCTCCGTGCTCGATAAAGCAATCCGGAAGACTAATGATAAGGCAGTCCGCGCCCGGCTCTTTACCTGCAAGTTTTTCAGAATTGATAAAGTCCAAAACTCTCTCACCGAATCCGCCGCTTCTAACGTTTTCTTCCAGTGTAACGATAAGCTTGTGGCAGCGCATTGCCTCTCTTATGCTCTCAGTGTCTATGGGACTTACAAATCTCGCGTTGATAAGGCTTGCTTTGTGCCCCTTCTTTTCAAGACCAGTTCTGACCTTTTCGGCGGTTTCAACCATAGAACCAACGGCTACAAGAGCGATCTCTTCTTCTCTGTAGATCCACTCGGCCTCACCGATGGCAATATCCGCTCTAAACTCCTCGAGGCCTTCATATACTGCACCTCTGGGGTATCTGACGGCGATGGGGTGCCCGTAAGAAACCGCAAATTTCAGCATATCCGAAAACTCCCAAAGGTTCTTGGGTGCCATAACCGTCATCCCCGGAATTCCCGAAAGGAAGGACAGATCGAATATACCCTGGTGAGTCTCGCCGTCGTTTCCGACAATGCCAGCTCTGTCAACGGCAAAAACAACCGGAAGATCCTGCAGACATACATCGTGGATTATCTGGTCGTAGGCTCTTTGTAAAAATGAAGAATAAATAGCCACAACCGGGATAAGCCCTCCCGCGGCAAGTCCCGCTGCAAAGGTAACAGCATGCTCCTCGGCGATCCCTACGTCAAAAAATCTCTCGGGATATGCATTATAAAATCTCTTAAGTCCCGTTCCATCAGGCATAGCCGCCGTTACGGCACAGATTTTCGGATTCCTTGCCCCGAGCTTTACCATAACCGTAGAAAAGACATTGGTCCAGGATACAGCCGAGGATTTCTTTGGAAGTCCCGTTTCTATATCAAAGGGGCCGGTTCCGTGGAATCTTGCCGGGTGTCTTATGGCAGGTTCATATCCCTTTCCTTTTTCTGTGATCACATGAATCATAACCGCCCTCTTAATACGCTTGGCTTCTTTTAAAGCCTTGCGCATAGCGTCTATGTCATGTCCGTTAATGGGGCCTAAATATACAATACCCATTTCCTCGAACATCATACCCGGGGAATAAAGGGATTTAAAGCTGTTTTTAGCTCTTCTGATATTTTTTACGATATTATTTCCGGCCGGAGTTCCTACGATCTTGTTGTAAACGTCATCTTTAAGATCAAGGTATCCCTCGCTTGTACGGATTGAGTTTAAGTACTTGGGAATAGCTCCTACATTCTCTGAAATAGACATCTTATTATCGTTAAGGATGATAATAAAGTTGCTGTCCGATTTTCCCGCATTATTTAAAGCTTCAAAGGCAAGTCCGCCGGTAAGGGATCCGTCACCTATTACGGAAACCACAGTCTTTTTCTCCCCGGAGATATCTCTTGCTTTTACAAGTCCGAGACCCGCGGAAATGGATGTTGAGCTGTGGCCTGTATCGAAACAGTCACAGTCGCTCTCCCTTCTTTTAGGGAAACCGCTCATTCCGTGGTACATGCGAAGGCTGTCAAACCCCTCTCTTCTTCCGGACAAAAGCTTGTGTGTATAGGACTGGTGTCCTACATCCCAGATAATATCGTCTTTAGGAAGATTAAGCTCAAGATGAAGCGCTACCGTAAGTTCAACGACTCCAAGATTAGAGCCTAAATGTCCTCCGGTATGGCTTATTTTTTCTATTAAGAAATCCCTTATCTCGTCACATAAAGCTCCGAGATGTTCGGCGGGAATCTTTTTTACATCGCCGACTTTATTTATCTTTTCAAGATACATAAGCTAACTCCGATTAAATCACCGCATTCTTCCTATAAGGGAATCTATAAGCATCGATAGGAAATCTTTATCTCCCGGCAGAGACTTCAAAAGCTCTTCGGCTTCCTTACTAAGGCTCTCAGCCTCGGACTCAGACTCCTCGATGCCTTTAAGGGTAACATAGGTTACTTTGTCATTTTGAGCATCGCTTCCGGTCTTTTTACCGAGCTCTTCGGTATTTCCGATAACATCAAGAATATCGTCTCTTATCTGGAAAGCTATTCCTACATTCGATCCGATCTTTTTAAGGATCTCTATCTCTTTTTCATCCGCGCCTCCGAGGATGCCTCCCACCATAAGGGCGGCTTCGATAAGGCATGCCGTTTTATGTTCATGAATAAAAAGAAGATCTCCGATGGTTACGTCCGAACCTCTCCCTTCCGCCTCAAGATCGGCGCACTGGCCTCCGATCATGCCGAAGCTTCCGCTTTTTTCGGAAAGTACGGCACCGGCCTTTGCGATCCTTTTAAGTCTAACCGCATCTTCCGTCTGCAGAGCCGACTTAAAAACAGTCTCAAAGGCATAATTTAAAAGCGCATCTCCCGATAAGACCCCCATACCGTCACCGTACACTTTCCAGGTTGTAAGGCGACCTCTTCTGAACTCGTCATTGTCCATAGCCGGCAGATCGTCATGTACAAGGGAGTAGCTGTGTATAAACTCGATCGCTGCCGCGAAGCTTTCCACTTCAAAGGGGAGCTCATCACTTCCCGAAAAAAGCTTATAGCTTTCTGTGAGGATGATGGGGCGAAGCCTCTTTCCTCCCGCCAAACAGGAATACTCCATAGACTCTAACACAGTTTTTTGAAGTCCCTTTGGCTCAGGCAGATGCCTGTTTAATATATCTTCAACCTCGCTTACCTTTTTATCAAGCAAGGCTTCAAATTCCTTTTTATCCATTATTCAAAGTCCTCTGTTTCCCCATTATCAAGAAGCTTTTGGACCTTTTTCTCGACACGGTCCACCTTTTTGTTTGCCTCGGCTATAAGCTTTACTCCCTTTGAGTATTCGGCAAAAGCCTCCTCCAAAGGCAGCTCCTCGTCCTCGAGCTTTTCGATTATCTCATCAATATTATCAAGCATCTTTTCAAGGGTGATATTCTCTTTTTCTTTGGTCTTTGATTCTGCCATATTTACACCTGATCTTTGTTTTCTTTGATCTCATCCACAGTGGCGGTGGCATATCCATCGGTTAAAGCCATATCTATCTTCATGCCACTTCTTAGCTGCTTTACGCTCTTAACTCTCTTGCCCTTTTCGTCCGTAACAAAGGCATAACCGCTCTTTAGTCTTTTAAGAGGCGACGAGCCGTCAAGTCTCGATGAAAGGAGGGACAGGCGCTGCCTTCGGGATTTGATTATTCCCTCTATCGCATCATTTAAAGCAATCTCTATTCTTGCAAGTCTTTCTTTGGACTGCCTTAGTTTATACTCCGGGTCAAGAAGCTTTAACTGTCTTAGCTGATGTTCTATACGTCCTTTTTTTTCGGACAAAAGATTCATCATCAGCCCGTCAAGCTCTTCTTTTCTTGAGTAAATTGCTTCATCGATCCTATCGATTTCACTTACGGCAAGCTCAGCGGCGGCTGAAGGTGTAGCAGCCCTAAGGTCAGCTACAAAATCCGCTATCGTAAAGTCAATTTCATGTCCTACAGCAGAAATAATAGGTACGCTGCAGTCGAATATGGCCTGGGCAACCATCTCTTCATTAAAAGCCCATAGATCCTCGATAGATCCGCCCCCGCGTCCTACTATCATAAGATCGACACCGTATTTTTCAAGAGCCTTGATTCCTTTTACTATGCTGGGAGCAGCTTCAGGTCCCTGTACTATAGCGGGATATAAGATAAGCTGTATATACGGATTTCGTCTTTTAGAGACATTTATAATATCCCTTATAGCGGCTCCCGTGGAGGCCGTAACAATTCCGATGCACTTGGCGTCTGCAGGGATCTTTTGCTTATACTCTTCGGCAAACATGCCTCTTTCTTCAAGATCCTCTTTTAATCTTTCGAACCTTTCGTACAGTTCGCCCGCACCCTCTTTGGTAACAGACTTGGCGTACAGCTGGTACGCACCGTCCGCTAAATATACGTCCACGTACCCGGTTACGTTAACAAGCATCCCGTCGGTCATCTTAAAGGGAAGCCCGCCTCTGTTTCCGGCAAACATAATACACTTTACGCTGCCGGCCTCATCCTTTAACGTAAAGAAAATGTGCCCGGAGGAATGGTACTTGCAGTTACTTACCTCCCCCTTAACCGTAAGATCTCGCAGAACGTAATCACCGTTAAATATATTCTTGATATATCTATTTAATTGTCCTACGGTATACACAGTTTGCGGCATATTTTTCCGTCCTGTAAAAATGGAAAGAAAGCAGTACCTTTTTTGGCACTGCTTTACTCTATTCCTCTGGCTGTTTTGATCTTTGATAAAACCGCGTTGACGAAGGCACCGGAATTATCCTGTCCGAACTTCTTGGCAAGCTCGACGGCCTCGTTCATTGCCACGCCGGTAGGTATATCTTCGTCATAGCAAAGCTCGTATACCGAAAGCCGAAGGATCGCGAGCTCGACTTTACCGATTCTTGTAATATCCCATCCGGAAGCGTTCTCATCGATCGTCTTATCGATCTCTTCCTTAAGGTTCATTATCTTTTTGTACTTTCCGGTAACATACTCGCCATCTTCGGTTTCAAGTGTCCCGTTTTCAGCGTCCTCGCAGAACATTTTAATCTGCTCCGGCATCTCTTCCGGGCTATTAAATTCGATACGGAACAAAAGCTTAAAAAGCCTTTCCCGCAGTTCATGTCTGTTCATCATATATTAATCAGACCTCTACATCGATAACTCGGACATTTACACTCTTAACAGTCATACCGGTCATATTCTCAACGGAATTCTTAACCTTCTTTTGTACCTGCTGTGAAATGTCCGGAATTGAAAATCCGTTCATAATTGTAATAGCAAGGGAAACTCTTACGATATTCTCTCTGATGTCAACCTTAACACCCTTGGTCTTGTCGTGAACTCCGACCTTGCTCATAAGCTCGCTTGTATATGTATTTCCTACGTTGCTGACTCCGTCTGTCTCGGAAGCTGCAAGAGCGGCGATCATCGCTACAACATCGTCCGCAATAAGTATCTCTCCGCCTAAAGGATCTCCTCCAAGTCTGGTAGTAGACTTATTCTTGTCCGTAGTGTATCTGTTTATTATAGTCTGTGCTGCCATAATAACTCCTTTCAATCCGCCAGGCTATCAGGCGGCCGATTAATATTTTAGAGCCTAAATCAGATTAATTATAGCATAAAGCGCTATAAAAGGGAACTGATTAATTCTTACTGAATTCCGTGAGAATAAGCCCTTTGTTTCTTTCTTCCGTCATGCCGATACTCCAGGGATTGATAAAGAGAAGTAAGGGATTACCCTTCATATCCTTAACCTTCTTCATATCGGAAGTACCGGAGAGCTTGGCAATATCGAAATCCTGATAATTCTCTATCCAACGGATATGTTCATAAGGAAGATTTTCAAGCTTTATCTCAACATTGTACTCATTTTCAAGTCTGTATTTAAGCACATCAAACTGAAGCACACCGACTACTCCGACGATGATCTCTTCAAGACCCGTGTTAAACTCCTGGAAGATCTGGATTGCACCTTCCTGGGCTATCTGCTCGATACCCTTGACGAACTGCTTACGCTTCATGGTATCCATCTGTCTGACTCTTGCAAAATGTTCCGGAGCGAAGGTGGGGATTCCCTCGTATTTAAAGTTTAACTTGGGAGCGCAAAGCGTATCTCCTATTGAAAAGATACCAGGATCGAAAATACCGATGATGTCACCGGCATATGCCTCTGAAAGGATCTTACGGTCGTCAGCCATAATCTGCTGGGGCTGTGAAAGGCGCATTACCTTATTGCCCTGTACATGTCTTACTTCCGCAGCGGCATCATATCTGCCGGAGCAAACTCTGATAAAAGCGATCCTGTCTCTGTGGGCTTTGTTCATATTAGCCTGTATCTTAAAGACAAATGCAGAAAAATCTTCGCTTAACGGATCGATCTCACCGCAGTCAGCCTTTCTCGGAAGTGGCGTTGTAGCCATATTGAGGAAATGCTTAAGAAATATTTCTACGCCGAAGTTTGTAAGAGCAGATCCGAAGCAAACGGGAGTAAGGTCTCCTTTTCTTACGGTATCAAGATCAAAGTCGGCTCCGGCTCCGTCAAGAAGCTCAAGCTCTTCAAAAAGCTTATCAGCCGCTTCATCACCGATGGTCTCTCTAAGGAGCTTTTCATCCGAAACGGGGATTTCGGTGGCTGTTCCTTCCTTGGTACCCTTTTCGGTGTCAGAGTAACAGATAACACATTTTTTCTCTCTGTCGTATACACCCTTAAAGCCCTTACCCGAGCCGATAGGCCAGTTAACGGGGCATGTAGCGATACCGAGCTCTTTTTCTATATCGTCGAGGAGCTCAAAGGTATCCATAGCGTCTCTGTCCATCTTGTTGATAAATGTAAAGATGGGGATATGACGCATAACGCAGACCTTAAAGAGCTTTCTTGTCTGTGCCTCAACGCCCTTAGAAGCATCAATAACCATGACCGCAGAGTCTGCCGCCATAAGGGTACGATATGTATCCTCGGAGAAGTCCTGGTGACCGGGGGTATCAAGGATATTTATGCAATATCCGTCATATTCAAACTGAAGTACGGAAGAAGTAACAGAAATACCACGCTCCTTCTCAATCTCCATCCAGTCGGAAACCGCATGTCTTGCGGTAGCCTTTCCCTTTACGGAACCGGCAAGATTGATCGCTCCTCCGTAAAGAAGGAACTTCTCGGTAAGGGTTGTCTTACCTGCATCGGGGTGGGATATTATCGCAAATGTACGTCTTCTTTTAATTTCGCTAATTGTATCAGGCATTTTTTATCTCCTATTTTTGCACATACATTCGCAATAATATCATTTTTGTAAAGAAAAGTAAATATTTAGCTTTAGATCAGTCCCATGCTCCTTAAAAGCCAGAGCCAGAAGGTAAGGGAGAATGCGGATAAAAGAGTTGTAAGCATAATGACTGATGAAGATACTACGCCTTCATGTCCCATATTTTTAGCCATAACAAAGCAGCTTACGGTCGTTGCGCTTCCGAGCATAACGAGGGTTGCCACAAGCTGTTCGTCCCGATATCCCATTTTTACCGCAAGGGGTAAAAATATAGCGGCGAAGCCAAAAAGCTTCATAAATGCAGCAGCAAGAGCCGGTCCCAGCTTTCCGAATGCCTTTTTAAAATCAAAGGTCGCTCCCATAGCCATAAGTCCCAGAGGAGTTGCTATATTTCCTACGCTTGTAACCGCCTTTTGAAGGATGCCGCCAAGTGGGATCCGCAGGAGGGACCAGATAATACCTGTCACGATTCCTATAAGGATCGGATTGGTGGCAATACCTTTAAGGGTCCCGAGAATCGTCTTTTTGGAAAGCCCTTTGCTCCCTGGTTTAAAAAGTTCAAGTACCGTCACCGCCATAATATTATAAAGCGGAACGCTTCCGATTATCATTAGGGGCGCAAGGTGTGAGCTTCCATAGATATTCTGTATAAAGGCTATTCCAAGCAGAGCTGCACTTGAACGGTACGAGGACTGAATAAACTCTCCCTGTATCCCCTTTTTCCTCCAGATAAAAGAAATACCTGTAGCGATCAGAATCGATGCGATGGTCACAAGGAAACAAAACAGAACGTATTTGCCGTCCCAGGCCCTACGAAAATCGACCTCTGCCAGGTCTTCAAAAACCAAAACCGGCAGAGGTACGGTGAATACAAACTTATTCATTTTAGAGGCGAATACATCATCTATCCACCCAATTTTGTGAAACAAAAATCCTAACACCATAAGTAAAAATATAGGAACAGTGGCATTAAGACTAAAAACAAGATTTTCCATTACTAAACGCCTACAATTGTCTTTCTGTACCAGTTAAGTGTATCAAGATATGACTGGTATACTTTGTCGGCATCGATCTCCTTAAGGAGCATTACCCTTGAAACCTCGCTCCAATCAGCCTGCTCGTAAGCAAGGATGAATTCATATACAGGAGCAAACTTTCCTTCCTTGGAAACGAGAGCCGATTTGATGTCGTTTGAAACATGGATCATCTCTAAAGCTTCACTCATAGGCTTATCAAGGATAACATCAAGCATCGAGAAAAGTCCCATAAGGAACAGCTCTTCGCTTTGCATCTTGAGTCCGAAGAAGCCTGCGATGTTTTCGGCAAATCTCGCACGGAGCAAGGTAAGGCGAGTGATCTCGCTGGGCTGGTCTGAGCTGATCTCTCCCACAACAGCCGTATTGATCCATTTCTTTAATTCTTTTTGTCCCAGCATAGCTGCGGCATGTCTGATAGTTGTGATCTCAGCAGTCTTAACAACTCTGTTTACCATCTGCAAAAGCGATAATGTAAGAGCTGTATCTCTTCCGATGATGTCAGCTGCATCATTGAGCTCAAAGTCAGGATTGTTAACGATCTTTAAGAGCTCTAACTGTGTGATCTTAGAGGGAGCGATGTCCTTGCTTCCCTTGGTAACGGGAAGTCTGTAGAACTCTCCTTCGTAATAATGATAACCACCGGTTTTCTTTAAGGATTCAAAGGTATCCATAGTGTCGATATTTCCGGCGATAAGCTTTGCCGAAGGATAAAGCTTTGAGAAGAACAGCTTTGCTTTATCGATGGCGATCTTTTTGTTGTTGAGGAATACAAAATCAACAAGCTCCAATATAGGCGCATATACCTGAAACTCGGAAACAGCCAGTTTTCTGATGGCTATCTTAAAGCCTGCAGCCTTTAATTCCTTTAATCTCTTTACATAGGACTCAACCGGAGGAACAGTTCTGTCGATAAGGAGCGCAACCTTTACGTGAGGTACCTTGCACTGCTCTTCGATGTTGGAAAAGATGGAGACGTTAGATACCGGAACAAATACCATCTTGTCACCGGACAGGGTCTCAATACCCATGGAATTAACGGCCTCGATGCCCTGCACATAAGTAGCTCCGTCGTATACACCCGTTACCTGTCCGAGAGGATTTAGGAACATGTTATCTTTTTGAGAAAAGACCGAGTATGCACTTACGGCAATATTCTCATCAAACAACGGGATAAGTGTTAGCAACATACAAAACTCCTTTCCGTTCGGCTTTTGCGCGAACCACCAGAGGCTTAAAGCGCTCTGTCCTTTGCAGTAAGATTTGAAATAAAATACAGAATAAGTCCAAATCCGATAAAGACATCGGAAAGATTAAATACCAGGTTTCTTATCTTGGCAGGTTTAACGTCCAGACTTACATAGTCCATAACGTATCCCTTTTTCACCCGGTCGTAAGTATTGCTAAGCGCTCCTCCAAGTATAAAGGCAAGTCCTGTCTTCTCAAAGACGCGTCCCCTCTTAGATGAAGAAAAACAGAGCATCAAAAATGTCATAACAGTAGAGCCTATCGAAAGCCCCTTGACTTCCCCGGGATATTTCTGTCCAAGGTTTAACATAGCTCCGCGATTGTGGTGACGCCTGAATCTAAAGATACCCTTTTTAATCTCGGTATCCTCTTCTCCCGGCAGCTCGCAATCCATTTTGCTCTTGATGTACAAGTCTGCACCCGCGATGGTTGCTGCGCCGATAAAAGGAGCCAGTACACTAAGCAGTGAAGTCCTTTTTTTCATAAAGCTATACCTCTTTTACAAAAATATTATAAAGATATTTGCACTGTTATTTTACCATTTTCTGACTAATTTGAAAACTATTAGTTTTTTATTCCATGAGCCCTAAAAATTTCTGCCATTTCAGTGTATTGTTTTGCGTACACATGGAAACCGTCGAAGGTATATTCATCGATCAGATAACCGTCCTTATCCACAAAAGGTGCGTTTATATCAAAGTAAAAAACTCTCTCCCCGTCCGCGAGTTCGGCGATTGCCGTGTTTTTATCGTTGATGTTTAAATTCTTGTAAACGCCGGTCTTGTCATTTTTCTCCGCATCCTTCGATATTCTCATATTGGAAACCGTAAAAATAACCGCATCGGGAAGCTGGGTCTTTATCATCTCGAGCATCTCAGAATAGCTTTCCTTAAAGCTTTCCGTGGTTCCGTAGCCGCAGTCGTTTGTTCCCATCATAATATAAACTTTGCCGTATTTTTTTCTCTTTATAGCGTCCTCTAACTTGTACTTTTTGTTATTGTTCTGACAGATAACGTTTTTGCCACCCATATAGTTATACAGACAATAACCATTGTCACAATAAAAGTCCGCTTTATCCCACCCCGCATAGTCAAAGATTCCTACCATTCTGGAATCTCCCACGAAGCAGGCATCATCAAAATAATCATCCTCTACCGTAACGTAATCCGCGGGAGTATCAAGGGCGATCTTGCCGCAGTCTTTGTAATATCTTGAGTCTATATCTGCGGGATCGTATACTACACAGTTTCCCTCTACTTCTCCGAAGCTGTAGGGGTAGGAATTTAAAAGATCCGGATTGTCATTACTCCCGGCCTCCGCGTTTTTTCCGGACTCCTCACCGGCTTCACCAACGGATACTGCGGTCTCTCCGTTTTCAGAAGCCACTCCGGGCTCCGCGTTTTCTCCGTTTTCTGTGTTTCCTTGATCCCCGGCATTTCCTACATCTGCGACTTCGGTACTTGCTCCTTCCTCTGTGCCTTCACCGGAATCTGCATTTTCTCCCGAAGGAGCAGCTTCTCCCAAAGTAGCGGGGATAAAAGCAATTGAATCCGTCTTTGACTCGGGTATTTTGTTTTCATCCGTACCGTTACCGGCTTCTTCATATACCCCCACACTTTCATCGCCAAAGAAATGAACCTTAATCTGACCCGATGCGCTCAGGGCTTTCAGCCCCCAAAACAAGCAGATAAAAACAAGTATAAGCACGGTATACGGCGCTTTTTTAACAAATGATTCTTTCATATATATCACCGAAATCTTTAGAAAATATAATACATAAACGCTCTGCCCTTACCCTGTATGATAAAGTAAACGGATATCGCGAACATAGGTGCCAGAATAAGCACCATCCACCACTTCTTTCCGAACTTTTTGGCAAAAATTCTCGGAAGCGGCGTCATAGCAAGGATTCCTCCCACCAAAAGATACCAGTATGTCCTTATGTATCTCATAAATTGACTGCCCGCAGGGGAAGCACCCTCTATGCGGATTCCGAAAAGACACTTTAAATAGTCCGTAAGAGAATTCATATCGTTTATTGCAAATACAACCCAGCTTATTACGATGACAAAGATAAGGTATACATTGCCAAGTCCCTTTATCTTTGTAAGCTTACCAAGAGGAGTAAACTTTTCAAGGACGATAAGTAAAAACAGCATCAGTCCCCAGATTATAAAGTTAAGCCCGAAGCCGTGCCAAAATCCGGTAATAAGCCAAACGATCAAAAGGTTTAAGATATTTCGAAAGGCGCCTTTTTTGCTGCCGCCTAAGGGGATATAAATATAATCCCTAAACCAAGCTCCAAGGGTAATATGCCATCTTCTCCAAAACTCTCCCACGCTCCTTGATGAATAAGGCTCGTTAAAGTTTTCCGGAAGGTTAATCCCAAACATCTTTCCGAGAGCTACCGCCATCAGCGAATATCCGAAAAAGTCCATATATAGCTCTATGGTATATGTAATCGCTCCGAGCCAGGCTACGCTTGTCGTAATTCCGGCGGCTCCGGCTACATTTATTGAGTTCCAGAGGGTGGCAAGATTGTCCGCGATAACAACCTTTATAAACATACCCGCCGTAAAAATCCTTGCTCCCTCTTCAATCCCTTCGGCAGTAACAAGTCTTTTTTCGTCCGCCCTTTTAAGGTCGTCTTTATAGTCTTTGTATCTAACAAGGGGGCCCATAACCAGCTTAGGGAAATACATCGACATAGTACAAAAATCTATAAAGGATATCTTTTCGTTTTTCGTATCAACCAAAAGGGATATCGTCTGGAAGGTGTAAAAGCTGATGCCCAAAGGTAAGAATCCTAAAATTTTGCACGCGCAAAGAATACCGGCATTAAAAATGGCGGAAACTATTACAGGTACTGTTTTATTTTTTACATGTAAAATCCATTTTTGAAATCCGAAATTGATTGCCACTGATGCGGCCAGACCAATAACGAGATATTTTTGCCCAAAAGTATAAAAAAGTAATCCTCCAAGTACAAGAAGGGGCTTTTGAAATTTAACCGATACTACTCTTAATGCTAATATATAAACGGGCAGAAAAATAAATAAGAAATTAATCTGCACGAAACTCACTTTTATGTTGCTCCTAAAATAAAAATTTTTTTAAAATAATTGTTGACATCTAATCGTCAATTTGATATTATAGCCTTCGGTTGCTGAAACACGCAACGCAAGCTGATGTGGCTCAGTCGGTAGAGCGTCGCCTTGGTAAGGCGGAGGTCACGGGTCCGATTCCCGTCATCAGCTTCTTTTTTTTGCTTATTTTTAAGCTAATGCTTTTTCTTTCCATAGCTGTAGTACTCTCCCATCATCTCTTCCCTCTTTTTGTTTTCGTTATGATCCATAACAAATCCGATGCTGAGTGCGATGATCATCGAGATGGCAAATCCGATCCATACACTTCCGATGACGATTCCCAAAAGGACTCCCACGATAATTCCGATGATAAAATAAAGTCCCAGCCAGCTGGTCTTTTCGCGAATTACGGAATACTTTTCTACTCCGCCCTTTTCGATACTCTGTCCCTCTCTGTAGACAAAGCCGCTCTTTTCAAGCGAGGATATAAGTGCAGAATCCTCCTTATCCGCAAAGGCTTCCACAACGTAAATATTGCTGTGTAAAAATGCCCATTCCTTCATCATCTTAAGGACATTTGTTCCAAACCCTCTTCCCCTGAAAGACTTTTCGATCTCGACGGAAATAGGAACGATTCCGGCATGCTTTTCTCCTTCGAAGGATACCCAGCCAATCTTTGTATTATCATTGTCCTTGTCAGCAAGAAATACATCCCACTTAGAGTCCCAGATGTTGTTTTCATCCGTCGCCCTTGCGATGAGATTTCCTGATTTGTATTCGTACTTCTTCGCCATATTTACCCCCTATATTAAGTAAAAATCTTAAGCTACATCATTTCCGTTTTTAACGCCTGCGGCGGCGTCTACCATATTTTGAAGCGTGGTTTCTGCGATGGCTTCAAGCGCTTCCTTAGTGTAGAATCCCTGGTGGGATGTGATCATAACATTCGGGAAAGAAAGCAGTCTTGCCGTAACCGAATGCTGCATTATCTCATCCGAGCGGTCTTCGTATACATTGCCGGTCTCTTCCTCGTATACATCAAGTCCGACGCCGAGGAATTTGTTAAGTCTGATACCCTCGATAAGCTCGTCTGTATCTACAAGAGCGCCTCTGGAGGTATTTACAAGTATGACTCCATCCTTCATCTTCTTGATATTTTCAATATTGATCATATGATAGGTGGAGTCCATTAAAGGGCAGTGTAGCGAAATAAGATCGGACCGCTTAAGCAGTTCGTCCAAAGATACATATTCCGTAAACTCCAAAAGATCGGGGTTTTGATATACATCGTAAGCGATTATCTTCATACCGAATCCCCGGCAGATTCTTGCCATAGCGGCGCCGATCTTTCCGGTTCCGACGATTCCCGCGGTCTTTCCGTAGAAATTAACTCCGCGAAGTCCCGTCAGAGTATAATCGTTTTCACGAACTTTATTGTAGGCTTTATATAACCTTCGGTTAACAGCAAGAGCGAGTCCCATAGCAAGCTCAGCTACAGATTCGGGGGAATACCCCGGAACTCTCTTTACTACGATGCCCAGCTCTTTAGCCTTATCTACATCAACATTGTTAAATCCCGCGCATCTCATAAGGACGCACCTAACGCCGCATTCTTTAAGTACCTCTAAGGTCTTGGCGCCCACATCTGCGCTTACAAAAGCGCATACACCGTCATATCCCTTTGCCAGAGCTGCAGTCATTGGTTCAAGCTCATGGTCGATATAATCAATGGTTATATCGGGATATTTTTCATTAACAGGTCCAAAAGACTTTTTGTCGTAGATTTTAGCTGCGTAGAAAAGAAGTTTCATATTTTGCCCTCCATTTACTGCGTGCGGATCTTTTTGAGTTTTTTCTTTGCTCTCTGGATCGCGTTATCTGTTTCCTTTGCGCTCTTGCCCATAATCCTGGCAACATCGCTGCTCTTCATACCTGTAATATAAAGCCCTAAGGCTTCCCTTTCAAGAGCGGTTAAATCCTCTCTGAAGGCCTTTTCAAACCTTTCTTTAAGTTCGGCAGTAAGGACTGTTTTTTCCGGATCCGACTCTTCGCCCCCGGGGAGCTGTTCGATAAGCTCCAAAGGCCCCTTCGCGTCTTTATTTCCGGAATCGAAAAAGGATATATAATTGTTTAGAAATGAATGTTTTTTGTCGTTTGAAGCCTTTATGGCGCTGTAAACCTTTCGCGTAACACAAAGATCCGCAAAGGTAAAAAAGGATGCGTCACGTCCGAAATCATAATCATTTACAGCCTGAAAAAGACCGATCATCCCCTCCTGGATCAGGTCTTCGCTGTCCCCGCCCAATATAAAAAGGGAACGGGTTTTGGAGAGTACCAGGTTCTTATATTTTACCATAAGATAATCAATAATTCCCGTCTCTCCGGCTCTGTACTTTTCGATCAGTTCCTCATCCGTATATTTTTCGTATTCAGACCTTAGGATTGGTTCCGCCATTATGAAAGCCTCTGTCTAACAATCTCGTACGCAAGTACGCCTGCTGCCACCGACGCGTTAAGGGAATCGATATCTCCCTTCATGGGTATGGAAGCTACCATATCGCATTTTTCCTTAACGAGTCTTCCTACTCCCTCGCCTTCGTTTCCGATTACAAGGCCGATGGGTCCCTTTAGATTCAGCTTATACATTTCCGTACCGCCCATATCGGCGCAGACAAACCAGAGACCTTCTTTTTTAAGTTCCTCTATAGTCTTCGAAAGGTTCGTAACCTTTGCAACGGGAGTATAGTTTAAAGCTCCGGCACTTGTTCTTGCTACGGTGGCGGTAAGACCCGCTGCACGGTTTTTGGGGATGATAACGCCGTGGGCTCCCGCAAGATTGGCAGTCCTTATAATAGCGCCGAGATTGTGGGGATCTTCGATATTATCAAGTAAAAAGATAAAGGGATCCTCACCCTTTTTTCTCGCATTCTCGAGAATATCCTTAACCTCACTGTACTCATAAGCGGCGCACTCTGCGATAACGCCCTGGTGCTTTCCCGTTTCGGACATACGGTCAAGTACTTCCTTGGTAACAAACTTAAGGATCGTATCGCCCTTTTTTGCTTCTTTTTTAATTGTGTTTATAGGGCCGTCCTGACATCCGTCAAGGATATAGAGCTTGTCTATCGGCTTTCCGCTTCTTAAAGCCTCTATGACGGCATTGCGGCCTTCTATTTTAAATTCCTGATAACCCATTTAGCTTTCCTCACTGTCTAAGTATTCAATGGCGTACGCGGCGATCTCAACGACTCTTTGCTGACGTCCCGTAAGATAGAGATATCCTATAAGAGCTTCAAATCCCGTAGCCTTACGGTAGTCCTGTATATCTGCGTTTTTGGCTGATGTTTGAGACTTGGCGTTCCTGCCTCTTTTGTAGATTTCCTGCTCCTCCTCGGAGAGGATATCTCCGCGCTTTAAAATATGAACTATGGCCTTTGACTGAGCCTCGGCCTTAACGTACTTTACCGCCTCTTTATTAAGCTCGTTTGCGGGCCTGTTGGCACGCTCCACCACAAGAGTCCTTACGATGGTATCGTAAACATCATCGCCTATATAAGCCAAAGCAAGCGGGGAGTAAGCATTTATATCCTTATCCCCGCATGCGAATGCGTCTTTAATCTGTTTAAGAAGTGTTACTGTCTCTTCCACTTAACGCCCTCTCTGGTATCTTCTATAACAATACCCTTAGACAAGAGTTCATTTCTGATGGCATCGGCCTTTTCGAAATCCTTGGCCTTCTTGGCCTGCTTTCTCTCTTCGATCTTGGCCTCTACGTATGCGGTAAGCTCGTCTTCTTCGCCGCCTTTAGATTCTTCATCAGCCTTTAAAAGATCGAGGCTTAATACGTAATCGAAGTCATCTACAATCGCTCTCTTTGTATTTCCGTTAAGGTCGGTTTTAAGAACATCGTATAAAAGGGTAATACCCATAGAGGTATTTACATCATTTCCCACAGTCTCCGCGAATTTGCCGTGCCACTCTTCAACAGCTTTCTCATCCACCTCTCCCTCTTCGGGTACCAAGAGGATCTTGTTCTTAAGCTTTTTGTATGTAGCGGTAGCCTGGTCGAGGGCATCGTAAGAGAAGGTAAGGGGCTTACGGTAGTGTGACAAAAGAGTAAAGAATCTGTAAGCTATAGGATCGTATCCCTTCTCCTCGAGTAATGAAACGGTAAGGAACTCGCCTTTGCTCTTACTCATCTTACCGGTTTCATCGTTAAGATGATGAACATGGAACCAGTATTTGCACCATTTATGACCGGAAAAAGCTTCGCTCTGGGCGATCTCATTGGTATGGTGAGGGAACATATTGTCGACACCGCCGCAGTGGATATCCATGTACTCTCCGAGATGCTTCATACCGATGCATGAGCACTCGATATGCCATCCGGGATATCCTACGCCCCAGGGGCTGTCCCACTTAAGAGCCTGGTCTTCGAATTTTGACTTTGTAAACCAGAGTACGAAGTCGTTTTTATTGCGCTTGTTTGTATCTTCGGTAACATCGTCTCTTGCACCGATCTTAAGATCGTCGCTTGACTGGTTTCCGAATACGTAATAGCTCTCAAGCTTTGATGTATCGAAGTAGATATTCTCTCCCGCCTTGTAAGCGTATCCCTTTTCAAGGAGCACCTCGATCATATGGATAAACTCGGGGATGCAGTTCGTTGCGGGTTCAACGACATCGGGAGTCTTGATGTTTAGTTTTGCGCAGTCGCTCATAAAAGCATCGGTGTAGTACTTTGCGATCTCCATAACGGATTTGTGCTCTCTCTTTGCGCCCTTAAGCATCTTGTCCTCTCCGCTGTCCGCATCGGATGAAAGATGTCCTACATCTGTGATGTTCATAACTCTCTTAACGTCATAGCCGTTGTAACGAAGAGTCTTTTCAAGAACATCCTCCATAATATAGCTTCTTAAATTTCCGATATGTGCAAAGTGGTAAACTGTAGGTCCGCAGGTATACATAGCTACCTTGCCGGGTGTATGAGGAACAAACTCCTCTACTTTTTTTGAAAGTGAATTATATAAATACATGATCAATCTCCGTTGGTTAATTTAAAGTTTAACTTTTTGAGCAGCCGCTACAGCCGGGGCAACCTCCCGCGGAACCGTATACTGCGCTTAATTTAGAGTAGTCCATCACATTCTCCAAAAGACAGACCGCGGAAGAAGCGATTCCCTCTCCGCTTCCCGTAAAGCCAAGTCCCTCTTCGGTTGTGGCCTTGACATTTACCTGGTCCGGGTCAAGACCTAAGGTGTCCGCGATATTTTTTCTCATCTCATCGATATACGGACGCATCTTCGGCGCCTGTGCGATTATGGTCGCGTCGATATTTCCGACAACGTATCCCTCCTCCGAGAGCATTCCTCCCACATGACTTAAAAGATCGATGGAAGAGATTCCTTTGTAGGCAGGATCCGAATCCGGGAAATGCTTTCCTATATCCCCCATAGCCGCAGCGCCAAGCATGGCGTCCATTATGGCGTGAAGTAAAACATCCGCATCCGAATGGCCCAAAAGACCTTTTTCATAGGGTATTTCTACGCCGCCGATAATAAGCTTACGATTTTCCGCAAGGCGGTGTACATCATATCCCGATCCTATTCTCATATAACTAATCCTCTAATTCAAATTTCATTACAACCGGGTTATGGTCCGAGAATTCATAACCGGTCTGCAGATTCTCATACGACAGACATTTAATGTTGTCAGAGATTATAAATCCGTCAACAGTAACTGTATATCCGTTTTTCTCATCGTAGGCGACTCCTGCGTCCCTGCAAGTATTTCCAAGGTTTTCCCTCTCATCATCGCTTAAAAGATCCATAGCAAAATCAAAATGCTCCGGTAGAAGATCTCTGTCGTAGTAATGCGCCCAATAAAGAGAAGGCATATCCTCCTTAAGTTTAAGGTCATGGTTAAAATCACCGCCGGCTATTACGTAATTGCCTGCCGCGTACTCTTTTTCCATCTCGGCTTTAAGCATATTTGTCTGGCCTTCTCTGACCTTTTCCGAAGATCCGTATGCCGAAAGATGAAGGTTTATGACCACAAGTTCCTTCCCTCCGGATACGGGGATCCTTGTAACAGTATAGGCTCTGTCAAGGTCTACCAGCTTTGAAAGGGAGTCAGATACGGGAAGCTGTCTCCTGTAGCAGTCCTTGATGATATAACCGCTGAGGGTCAAGAGGCCGGCCTTGCTTGCTCCGTGGGGCTCGTAAAAAGGATAAAGCAAAAATGGCGAATCATAATTTAATGCAAAGGCCCCGGAATAGTCCGGAAACTCTCCGCTTAGCATCTTTACCTGATTTACGTGGTAGCTTCTTGTCGAATCAAGATCAACTTCCTGAAAAAGCACGATATCGGGATCTGTCTCAAGAACAGTCTCCCCGGCTAAGGCAACCGTTTTTCTGACGCTTTCTTTACTCTCGGCCCAGGACCTTTTTCCTCCGTCCATAAAAAAAGTATAATCCGGAGTATAAGCGCCAAAGCCTATATTGTAGGAGACGATCGTCATTTCCTCTTTGCAGGGAGCTTCCTCTAAGGAAACGCTGCTAAGGGGAGCTGTAATACCTACCCTGATGCCGTCCTCTATCCTCTCATAAGATACAAGAACATACATGCAGTAACTCAGGGCAAGCATAATGAACGCACCTATGATCATTCCGATTTTTAAAAGTACGGACTTTAATTTTCTCATAGATAATATTCTATGATTTTTAGTGCCTTTTTTCAAGGAAAAGGAATCTAATTTCTAAAAAATATGAACAGAAATGTTTTTTCCCCGTAATTTATGCTATACTGACCATTGATAATTTCTATCAATCATAAGGAGAATACAAATGGACGTTAATGAAATTGCTCTCAAAAAGCACGAAGAATGGGGCGGAAAGATCGAAACCGTTTCAAAGGCACCTGTTAAAAATGCTACAGACCTTTCGATTGCTTATACCCCCGGCGTTGCAGAGCCCTGCCGCGTAATTGCCAAGGATAAAGAGGCTGCTTACAAATACACTATGAAGGCAAATACAGTAGCAGTCGTATCCGACGGAAGCGCAGTTTTAGGTCTCGGAAATATCGGACCTTACGCTGCTATGCCCGTTATGGAAGGTAAATCCGTTCTCTTCAAAGAATTCGGCGGAGTTAACGCAGTTCCCATTTGTCTCGATACCCAGGATACAGAAGAGATAATCAAAGCCGTTACCTATCTTGCTCCCGGATTTGGAGGAATCAATCTTGAGGATATCTCCGCTCCGAGATGCTTTGAGATAGAGGAAAGATTAAAGGCAAAGCTTGATATCCCCGTATTCCACGATGATCAGCACGGAACAGCGATCGTTGTTCTCGCAGGTGTTATCAACGGACTTAAAGTCGTTGGTAAAAAGAAGGAAGAATGTAAGGTCATCGTCAACGGCGCCGGAAGCGCAGGTATCGCCATTACAAAACTCCTTTTAAGATACGGATTTAAAAATGTTACTCTTTGCGATAAGGTTGGTATCCTTAACAAAAAGACCGAAGGTCTTAACTGGATGCAGGAAAAGATGATGGATGAGACCAATCCCGAGCAGCTTTCAGGAAGCCTTGCAGACGCTCTTAAAGGTGCCGATATCTTCGTAGGAGTTTCCGCTCCCGGAATCGTGACCAAGGAAATGGCTGCTTCAATGAACAAAGACGCCATCATGTTTGCTATGGCAAATCCTACTCCCGAGATTATGCCCGACCTTGCCAAAGAAGCAGGCGTCCGCGTTATCGGTACCGGAAGAAGCGATTTCCCCAATCAGGTAAACAATGTCTTAGCATTCCCCGGAATCTTCCGCGGTGCCCTTGAGGCAAGAGCTACCCAGATCACCGAAGAGATGAAGCTTGCGGCAGCAGAAGCTATCGCTTCCCTCGTTCCCGAAGATGAGCTTTGCGAGGACAAGGTAATGCCCGAAGCCTTTAATCCCAAGGTTGCGGAGCTTGTAGCAGAGGCTGTTAAGAGCCATATCGTAAGATAATATACAAAACATATAAATCGAAAAAGGTGTGCTTTTTTGGCACACCTTTTTCTTAAGGATAAGGACATAGAAAGGTTCAAAAATCCAATCCGGATTTAAAGTTAAGTTAGCTTTCCGCCACTTCTCCGGAAGCCTCTTCAACAACAGCCTTCTCGGCAGCCTGCTTAGCTTCCTTTTCAAGCTTCTTTACAAGAGTCGCAATAGAATCAACATTTTTAGATATCGAATTGTTCAGCTCATCACAGTTTTTAGCGAGAGCTCCAACTTCCTGAGCTACTACTGCGAATCCTCTTCCGGCTTCTCCGGCTCTGGCTGCTTCGATAGAAGCGTTAAGTGCAAGAATGTTTTGTCTTTTCTGAATTCCGTCGAGCTTTTTGGAGTCATTCTGGATAGCTTCTACAAGGCTCTCAATCATTTCCATATCAGTCATGAACAGTCCCTCCGTATCTATTATTATTAAAATTGTTGGAAAATTTCCATATATTTTTAATAATGATAACACATTTCATCCAAAATTAACACATAATTTTTAATACAAAGAGATTTAGGATAGATCATTCCCATTAATCCTTATAAAGACAAAAGTCATCCATTGTTCCCCAGCCGCCTTTCTCGCATTTAACGCGCATTCCGACTGTCAGTTCATCTCCCGCTTTTGCAGTTACATCTTCTGCCGTCAGCTTTTGCCAGTTAACCCAGCCTTTAAGGTACTCTCCGCCAAAGAAGCAGACTTCTTCACCGTTTCTCTTTACGTATATTTCTACATAATGCTCCCCGGCATCTCCGCCCTGGATGCTTGCGAAAGCGTTGTAATTGCCGTCCTCTGTTACTGTTACGGACTGCTCTACGCTAAATTCTATATCCTCGGTTCCGCTCCAAAAATGAAACGCCTTTTCTCCGGATACGGCATCGGCTGCTTTGGTCTGTACATCCGTGGGGTCTGCGCTCATATCTGTCTGCACAGTCCAAGGTGATAAGCCGCCTTCAAACCCGGGATTCTCCAGCAGATTAACGTAGGAGATCTTAATGCCACAACTAACCGGTGTGCCGTCAGCCGTCTTTCCCGATACGCTGTATTCTCCTCCCATTTTGGTGTCTATCTTTGCCAGTTCGTCAGCGTTCCATGTAACGTCAATTTCTTTGTTCAGGCTCCTGTCATTAAATACGGCATATACTCCCTCCGGCATTATGAGTTCTTGTCCCTGGGGAGATTCAACTAAGCATTCCTTTATCATTTCTATAGCGGGGGTTGCGGCCTTTCCCGCTTTTAAATACTTAGGGTTAAAGACGCTTATTGAATCAAGAACATTTCCTTCAAAGTCAAAAAATGCCTGATTATCCCAGGAGCATCCCCCGTAGTATTTTCCGGCATCATTCGGATCATATACTACGGAATATTTGCTTGCCCATCCGCTTCCGTATTCGTTCCATTTTTCTTCATTGGAGGTCTTATCACTTCCAACGGGAATCCAGGCACCCTCCCAGTAAAAAATCCCAAGGCCGCCTATTTCAGTCATACATTTCATAACATCCCAAACCGCGTTTGCCTGGCTTTGAGGAGAGCAGATGTATTCACCTTTAATATCGCCTTCGCTTACGCTGTTTCCGAAGCCGTCTCCGTCATCCCCTGTATAGGGAAAAGCAGTCTCCAATACACATACATCTTTTCCGTATGTTGCTTTTACGATATCCATCGTATTTTTCATATTCTTAAGGCTTCCGTGCCAATAAGGGTAATATGATATTCCAAAGATGTCGTAATCTACCTCGTTTTCGGAAAGTCTCAGGGCTTTCTTTGTAATTCCGACCGAGTCGTCAACCTCCGTATAATGGATAGCTATCTTGATATCTTTCTCATACTTTGCCGAAATATCTCTAACGGCCTTTGAAGCTGATTTAAGAAGAGTCATTATGGCCTCTTCGCTCTTTTCTCCCGCAAGTCTGTTATTTATCTCATTTCCGATTTGGACCATTCCGACATCGCTTCCCGCGTCTATGATCATAGAAAGACTCTCTACGGTATAGTCATATAAAGCTTTTGACTTTTCCTCAATATTCATATCCTTCCAGGCCTTCGGTACCATCTGTTTTGAAGGATCGGCCCAAAAGTCAGAGTAGTGAAAATCAACGTTAAGCTTCATTCCGTAATCGGCGGCTCTTTTTCCGATTTCCGCACATGTACTCGCGTCATTATTGCCTCCGCCGTATCCTTTCCCGTTTTCATCAAAGGGATCGTTCCAGACTCTCACTCTTACGTAGTTTATTCCGTTTTCCGCCAAAATCTTAAAGAGATCTTCCTCTTCGCCTTTAAAGTTTTTATACGTAACTCCACTATTTTCCTCAGAGATAATACTGGAAATATCCATACCCCTTATAAATTCATCGCTAAATCCCGGAAGAGGCGCTATAAAAACTCCGTCCTCTAAACCATCACCAAGGGTTATGCTCTGAACCTCTCTGGTTTCGCCCTTTTCACTACCGGTTTTATCCCCTTGCTGCCCTGATGCGCAGCCTGCTGCAGAAACTAAAAGAGCGGCTGAAAGTAAAGCTGCTTCTATAGTCTTTATAATGCTTTTAACATCAATCTTTTTCATTTTCCTACCTCCATCTTTGGTAACAATTGAATGATAACATGTTTGCGCAACCGATTCCACAAGCAATTTTACTGTATTTGAGCCGCTTATTTATGCGTTTTGCCAAAGATTTTTTTCCGGTAGCGATAATTATTCTCATATGGTAAAATTCAGTTGTATTCATACTTTTCAATTATCGGATTAAACTTGAGAGGAAATATATGTTTGACTATAATCTTGATCCGTCTCAGATTGATTATCTTACAGGTCGTGCAAACAGACGCGGACTGTATGATTTTTATTCAGGTCTTTATCCCGGCACAACAATCCACGCTATGTATATCGACATCGACAATTTCAAGCGGGTTAATGATATATACGGACATGATGCGGGGGATCAGCTCCTTGTTCAGATAAGCGATCTTATTTTACGCGAAACCGGAAACTTCACATCCCGTATCGGCGGCGATGAATATGTTGTTGTGTTCTATGGCCCTTTCTACAGTCATGAAGCTCTTGAAAAGATTGCAGAAAAGCTGCTTATTGCTTTAGGAGAGCTGGATTTCAGAAAAGATATCCTCTCCATCATCTCCCTTAGCATCGGTATTGTTTTTGACCAAAACGTCAATCAGGCGCTTGAGGACATCCTGAAAAAATGCGATACCGCTATGTACCGGGCCAAGACCAGCGGCAAAAACCGTTACAGCGTTTACCAGGCAAACGACATCGAGCAGCAAAAGATCTACAAGATCGAGGCCGAGATGGAAGACGCTTTAAAGAGCTGTCAGTTTATTCCTTTCTTCCAGCCAAGGATAAATATGGTTACGATGCAAATAGTAGGTGCGGAAGTATCCGTTAAGTGGATCCACCCTACCGACGGAATACTCTCTCCTAAGATATTTATGCCTATTTTCGAGAAAAACGGCTTTATTTCAAAGCTTGATATTTATCTGATAGAAGCAGCCTGCAAGATTAAATCCGGCTGGGCCGATGAGAAATATGCTCATCTTCCCCTGTCCCTTTCCATATCCCGCCTGCAGCTCTTTGACGAAACCTTCCCTACAAGACTCAGCGTTATCTGCGACAAGTATAATATTGCTCACAGCGAGATTGAGATTCAGATGAGTGAGAAGGTATTTATCCAGGACTATAAAGAGATGAAGCGAATGGTTGATGCCCTTATCAGCAAGGATTTCATGGTTTCCATCAATGACTTCGGATCCGGTTTTTCAGCTCTTAATATGCTTCAAAACATCCCTGTAGATACTATCCGGATGGACAGCGATTTCGTCAGGGATTCAATATCAAACGACAGAGGACGCCACGTACTTAGAAATATCATCTCTCTTTGTAAGGATTTAAAGCTTGATATAGTGGCAGGCGGAGTTTGCGATAACGATATGGCCAATTTTATTATGACCTGCGGCTGTTCCCACGGACAGGGTAAGCTCTACTCCGACCCTATGATAGAGACTGATTTTATCCGCTATGCCGAGGAATACTACACCGACGCCACGGACTCTTTTAAATTCAGTTTTGATGGTGATCTGTTAAGCGACGACGGTATGAAAGAAGCGGGGATTATCGGCGAAGGAATTACCTTTAAGGAAGGAATCTTTGAAGGGAAAAAAGCTGTTTCTTTCCCCGGCGGCCCGGTTCAGAAAAACTGTATCATCATACCTAATGAAGTACTGTTTAACGACAGTTATACAATATCCTTATGGATAAAGCCCCGAAGGAATATTATGTGGAGCTCTGCTCTATACGTTAAATTCGAGACCGGATTTTGCAGTATTGTTCCCCTGTCTCCCGATTCCCACTCCGACTTTAGGATAAGGGATTCAAGACAGGTGAGCGGCTGGTATGACCTTGTGGCTCTGCAGCTTCAGGAGGATACCTGGTACCACTATACCGTTATATACAACGCCCGCACGGAAAAAGCCATCAGCTTTGTGAACGGCGAAGTTGCCTTTATAATGGAAAACGTCCCCACCAACAGATTTGCTAAGCTGATCCTTCTTGGCGGAGACGTATTTCAGCCCTCTTTCGAGGGAGATATCTGTGAACTTGTAATCTACAATGAAGCCAAGGATTTTGATTTCGTGGCCCAGGACCATGAAAACTATCTGCAAACCCCCGGCTTCATCGGAAACTAGATTTTATCTGTTTTCCTGAACATAGATACTTACTCTGCTCTGGATGATCTTTGCTGTTTCATCCAGAGTTTTTTGTCCGGCAAAATAGCTTCCGGTTTCCTCTTCGATGATCTTAAAGATCTCTCCCGAACCGCTATCTTCTACCTTTGCTTCAGAAAGAATGCGATTTAAGGTATCAATCTCTTCCTGTGTAGCGTAGTGGTACTCATACATAGGTCCGTCGCCATAGCTCATTCCTGAGCCGGTAAGACCGGTCTTTGAAAGTTCCTTATCAAGAAGCTTCTTGTACTCATTTTTGTTGGTAGGGAATCCCCAGTCACTGTCAGTGAATTCCTTAGTAAGCATAAACTCGATAAATTCCCATGCAGAGTCTTTGTTCTTAGAACCTGAGCAGATTGAATATACGCCCGTGGCACTTATCTTTGCGGAAGGAGTTCCGTCTATTGTAGGGAATCCGATAAAGTTTGCTTTTCCGGCAAAGATGTAATCGTTATACTCCTGAACTGACTCAAAATTATAGAAGCTGCAAGGATAGCTCATAATAAGTCCGTTTGCAAGTTTCTCCATAGGAGTGTAATTGTCAGCCTCTGCTGCTTCCCAGTCGATCTCTTCGGGATAGGTCTTTAAGTATTCAAGGATCTGCTTGAACTCATCCGAGTCAAACTTGCACTCTCCGGTCTGTCTGTTTACAAAGTAATCAATATTATATACAAGGCAAAGCTGGATAAGCTCTTCTCTGCTTACATACTCGGATAAAGCCATATCGGGATGAGCTAAGTCATACTCTATCATATCGCTCATCTTAAGTCCGGGCTTGTCTCCGAAAAGATCCTTGCTTACAGCAAGTGTGTTTAAAGTGTAGCTGTAGGGAACGGCAACAAGTGTATCTCCAAATCTGTACGCATTTACAACATCTTCGTTGAAATCCTCAAGCTTTACATCTGGGCTGTTAGTAAGATAAGGAGTCAGATCCTCAATAACATGCTGGCTTACATAATCGTTCACATCAAGGTTTGAAAGGTTGATGATATCGATCTTTCCTGATGATGTGATATCGTTAAGCATGGTAGCTGTAGCGTCTTTAATATCTGCCCCCTCGTTTTCCCATGAAAAGTATGACTTAAGGGTTACATGTACATCGGGATTAAGCTTATTGAACTGAACTACGCTGTTTTTAACATCATAATCCTCATAAAGAGATGCTATAACGATCTCCTTCTTTTCGGTTACTTCGCTGCGCTTCTTTTCTGTTACCTTAATAAGTTCAGTTTCACCGGTCTCGTAATTGTGGGCAAAAAGATAGATAGTTCCATCCTCTGCAACATATATCTTGTTTACAGTTCCCTCAACGACGTCAATATCGAGGAAAGCAAAAAGCTGCTTGGTTTCCTTGGCAGCCGCGTCATACTCATAAAACTTGTTGTATGAAGCGAAGTAGAATTTATTGTTGCTATAAGTAATAGCGTTGATTCCACCGTCGGTTACATCTCTTGACAGTTCAAAAGGAGCACCAATGGTTAAATCCTCGTTATTAAATTCGGCTATCTGAGTTTCCCAGTCTTTATCGTTGTATATGATAAGGCTCTTCTCACCCTCGTAAATAATTCCGTTTATCCCTTGAACTTCAGGTGAAGCGGTTGTAACAATATTAAGCTCGGAGTCTAATTTGATCAGGGAAACCTTTACATTTTCTCCGGACCAGTCCATATAAAGAGCGATGATATTTCCCTTACCGTCGGAATAAAAACCGTTCATGTAAGAGCCATCGGTTATACCTAACTCTTCATTGGTATACTCTTTAAACGATGTTATGTTTCCGTCCTCATCAAGAAAAGCAAAACCGGATCTGTAACCACTTAAAGACTCGTCGTAGTTTTCGGGATCTGGCTGTTCTACATACCATCCGTAGTTTACGGAAGCGACAAAACCTCCGTTTTCCATTTTAATGACATTGTTTACGCTCACGGATGTCTTAGCTTTTTCTTTATGTTCTTCGGGAATAATTGCTTTAACATCTACGAATTCACTTACATTTCCGCCGATATTCGTTTCGGATACAAGCTCTCCGCTTGTCAGATCAAAAACATCAAAAAATGTAACAGACTCCTCGTCTTCTTCCGAGTACGCCGACTTAACAATGCTAACCTTGTCCCCTTCGATCTGTGCAGTTGCATCGTCATAGTAAGTGTTTTCTTCCTTACTAAAGTTAAGAGGAATATATTCCGAAGTATACACATACTCGGAAAGATTCTCTTCTCCGGTGCTATCCGCAGTCTTGTCCCCTTTTCCGCAACCCGTTACAAAAGTGGCAGCGGTCGCAATTGCAAGCAATAATCCGGCTCCCCTTTTGAGGATCGCATTTTTGCTTTGAAAATTCTTTCTCATGTTTTCAATTCTCCTCATTTATATTTCTCCCTATACTGTAACAACTTTATTAAATTCAAGAGTTACTTTGAAAAGATCTCCGTCTATGGAAATATCCATATTTCCCTTTTGAAGCTGGGTAAGACTTGAAGCTATTGAAAGCCCCAGTCCGTTACCTTCTGCTCCTTCCCTTGATTTATCGCCTCTGACAAATCTTGCCATCAGCTCCTCGGGAGAAAGGTCAAGTTCTTTCGCTGAAGTATTCTTGAAGATAATCCTGCATTTGTTCTCGTCCTCTTCAAGGCTCATATATACTCTTGTTCCGCTTTGAGCGTACTTACATATATTTCCCAAAAGATTGTCAAATACTCTCCACATACGCCTGGGATCGGCCATGATCATAGTATCGGAGTCCACATTCTTTGTAATAAGAGTAAGATCCCTTTCGCGAAGTTTTTCTTCAAACTCACCCGCAGCCTGGTTAAGAAGTACTGCTGCCCTGCAGGGCTCTAACTTTACATCCAAAGCTCCGGCCTGTGCCTTCGAAACTTCAATAAGGTCCTCTAAAAGCCTCTTTAATCTGCTCGACTGTCTTCCGAGGACTTCCGCATACTCGTTTATCTTTGTATTGTCGCAGCTCTCCTTTGAAATAAGATCTGCGTAGTTTATTATCGAAGTAAGCGGTGTCTTGATGTCATGGGAGACATTGGTTATAAGTGCAGACTGAGTTCTTTCGCTGGCTTCCCTTTTTTCGTTTGATATAACGATTCCTCCGGAAATCTTATCGAGGTCATCAGCCTGATTTCTAAAGGAAGAAAGCATATATTTTCGATCGATAGGTTGCCCCATCTCTCCGTTTGATAGCTCCCTGGTTTTTTTAACCACTTTACCGTAGGATATGGTAATCCGGAGGAAAAATCCCAGTGAAGCCACAAATATAAGTGCAAACATAAACCAGCCAAAAGCGTCGATATCGATGCAAAGCGCGCTTATAAATGTAGCAAGTACAAATCCAACATATACAAGGATGGACTTTCCCATAAAAGGCATATTCTTTGCCGCAGTCTTTATAAGTCCGCCAAGCCATTTAAAAAGTTTTCCAAGACCTATGCAGATATAGCGGAGAAGCATCGTCTTCCATAAAAATTTTGTTTTTATTCTGATAGACAGACAGGCTGACCAAAATATAAAGTAAAGCTCCGCAAGGATAGCGATCGCTCCAACAAAAAGGGCTTCTGCCATATCTCTTAGTCCAGAATCCGCAGCGATAAAAATAGCACCGATAAATACCAAAACCGTTATTCCTAAGTTTATCTCAAAAGGTATGTAGGACTCGAATATAGGCTTTGGCTCGGTCTCATTTTTACCATAGCCCGCATTTCTAAGAATAAGGATAAACAAAAGTACCCATCCGATTATGCCGAAAAGTGCGATGATATAGACCGCAAATCTCATTTCATAACAGAACTTTATAATGTAGTATAAGGTTCTGTAATTGTCTCTTTCCGTCAGCTCGTTTGTAAGAGCAATCTTGCAGGTATAGCCCTCTCCCTCTTCCCAGTAACAATACTCGTAGGTATAAAGAGAGGATTCATAAGAAGCATAATCCCCGTATTCCCAAAGGGTCTCATCAATTATATCCGAGATAACAACAACCGACGCTTCGTACTCTTCATCCGGAACAACAAGTCCGTAATCATCGTAGTAGTAATCTTCGATAGCCTCTTCTCCGTCCACTGATCCCGTCTGATGGATAACATTGGCGTAAGCTATATTGCTGGTCGCACAGTTATTGGTATTTTTGGAATAATCTCCCGCAAGCGCGTTACCGATAAGGAACCTCGCATCTTCTGAAAAGATGCCGGAGTAGCTCCTCTCAAGGATCCGGTAAAGAGAGGTATTATAGAACCCCTCTTCTACCATGACAATCCCTCCTAACACACACCCCGCCACAAGAAGCGATAGAATGATCTCTCCTATATAGGCCCAGACTTTCGTCCAAAAACCGAATCTTCCTTTTTTCATTTATCCCTCCATCATATAACCCTGTCCAAAAACAACCCTGATGTATCTGGGTTCGGCAGGATCTATCTCTATCTTTTCTCTGATGTGTCTGATATGAACAGCGATGGTCTTTTCTCCGTTTAAAGGATCCTCATGCCAGACGGCCTTGTATATCTCCGCCGGCGAGTATGTCTTTCCCTTGTTGATCATAAGGAACTTAAGGATGTCAAATTCCTTTGGCGTAAGGGTTACGGGCTTTCCTTCGCAGGTTACCTGACGCGAGTCGTTGTTCAGCTCAAGACCGCCTAAAACAATTACCGATTTGTTTCCGAGATCGGATCCTAATCTCGTATAACGTCTTATCATTGCTCCAACCCTTGCTATTACCTCAGCCGGATTGAAGGGTTTTGTAATATAATCATCCGCTCCGACATTAAGTCCCAAAACCTTATCACTGTCTTCACTCTTTGCCGTAAGCATAATGATCGGAACATTGGAAAACTCTCTTATCTTGACCATGGCCTCGATACCGTCCATAACCGGCATCATTATATCCATAAGCACAAGACTGATGTCATTTTGAGAAATAACTTCAAGAGCTTCCTTTCCGTTGAAAGCTTCAAATATTTTATAATCCGGATTGGTAAGGTAGATCTTCAATGCGTTAACAATATCTTTGTCGTCGTCACAAATAAGAATGTTGTTCACTTTTCTCTCCTTAAGGTTGTAAAAGCTTCTTTACTTTACAGGCCGCGGCGCCCAATAAAAATGGCAGGTGATCATCACCACCTACCATATATTATCACAGTATATGTTTAAGAAAACAGTATTCACAGATTAAGATTTGTTAATCAAACTGTTTTGGGTCCTGACCTGCTTCTTTTCTGATCCTTTTCATATGCTCTCTGATCTTTACTTCATATCCCTGGCCGTCGGGCTTGTAAAACTCTTTTCCGTTTAATTCGTAGGGCAGGTACTGCTGCTTTGTGTAGTGATTGGGGAAATCATGGGAGTATAGATATCCCGTCCCGTGCCCAAGCTTCGCGGCGCCCTTGTAATGAGCGTCCTGAAGATGAGGCGGTATCGGAAGGTTCCCGGATGATGCTACCTCTCTCATCGCTTCATCAACCGCTCCGTAAGCCGCATTGGATTTTGGCGCTGTGGCAACATATGTAGCTGCCTGAGAAAGTATTATCTGTGCTTCCGGCATACCTATCCTTTCTATTGCAAGAAACGCGTTTGTGGCAACCACCATAGCCATTGGATCAGCGTTACCCACATCCTCCGAGGCACAAATACAGATTCTTCTTGCGATAAACTTTATATCTTCTCCGGCGTAGAGCATCCTTGCAAGATAGTAAACCGCAGCGTCCGGATCCGATCCTCGCATGCTTTTTATAAAAGCAGAGATGGTATCGTAGTGGTTATCTCCGTCCTTGTCATACCTTACAGCCCGCTTTTGTATGCACTCCTGGGCCACATCAAGTGTTATATGGATAAGTCCGTCATCGCTCCTGGGCGTTGACATTACTCCAAGCTCAACCGCGTTAAGAGCGTGCCTTGCATCTCCTCCCGCAATATCCGCCAGAAAACTGACCGCATCCTCATCTATTACGGCGTTATAAGCGCCCATTCCCCTTTCGGTATCCGTTACGGCCTTTTTTATAAGTCCCTCTATATCCTCTTTCGGGATAGGCCTCAGTTCAAAGATGATCGACCTTGAAACAAGAGCTCCGTTAACTTCAAAGTAAGGGTTTTCGGTGGTGGCTCCGATAAGGATGATAGTTCCGTCCTCAACAAAGGGAAGGAGGTAATCCTGCTGGCCTTTGTTGAATCTGTGAATCTCATCGATAAAAAGGATTGTCCTCTTTCCGTTCATCCCCATAAGGGCCTTTGCCTTGGCGATAACCTCTTCCATATCCTTTTTGCCGGCTATGGTGGCATTTATCTGGGTAAACTCCGCGCTTGTTGTGTTTGCGATAACCTTGGCAAGGGTAGTTTTTCCCGTTCCCGGAGGTCCGTAAAAGATGATGGAGCTTATCTTGTCCGCCTTGATCGCACGGTAAAGGAGCTTATCCTCAGCTAAGATATGCTGCTGACCTACGACCTCTTCAATAGTCCTGGGGCGCATTCTTGCCGCTAAGGGCGATTCCTTCTCCTGTGTACTTTTTTGCATAAAATCAAAAAGATCCATTTGGTCCATAATTATATCTCTTTTACAAGCCGAGCAAATACATCGCCGCGCTCTTCAAAATTCTTGAAATAACCGTAGGATGCCGCCGCCGGTGAAAGCACGCAGCCACACCCCGCAGGCGTTACCTGCGCAGCTTTTTTAACAGCTGTCGCAAGGTCGTTTACGTAAACAACGCATCTGTCCGCCCCTGCATTTCTATACTGGGGATATCTGTATAAAAACTCGTCATGAACCCTCTTTCCGGATTCATACATACAGATATAATTAAACTGTCCGTTTTCAGCCATATACTCCTCAAGTATATGATAATCGATGCCTCTGTCCATACCGCCTATAAGTATGGTTTTTACATCGGGGATGCTGTTTAGGGCTCCGATGGCAGCTTCGGGGATGGTAGAGATCGAGTCATCGTACCAGGTGATTCCTCCGTAGGTTCCGATATTCTGAAGCCTGTGTGCAAGTCCGCTGAAGCTCTCAAGAGCCTGGGTTATGTCTGCATCTTCGCAGCCATAGATGTCCCTTGCGATACTTCTTACAACAGTTGCATTAAACTCGTTATGCTCTCCGTACACCTTAAGAGGAATGTCGACTACCTCATCGTTTCTGATGATCCTTGTTTCCGCCTTTGTTTCTATATCCGGAACATTCTCGCCCTTATAGAAGTAATCCCCTTCTACCTGTGATGTGGTAATTCGGCTCTTTGCAAGGAAATATGAATCCATTGAATGGTAATAATCAAGGTGATCCTCAAAGAGATTTAAAAAAACCGCAATATGAGGGGATACGTTTGTATGCTGCATCTGATGGCAGGAAAGTTCAAAAACAATGATCGTATCCTCCTTGATCTCCTCGCAATAATCCATGCAGGGGAATCCGATATTTCCAAGGAGGATAACGGGTCTGTCGGTACACTGTCTTAAGACATGGGCCATCATCGCGCTTGTCGTACTCTTTCCCTTTGTTCCCGTAATTCCGATAACCTGGTCTCTGTACTGATTAAGGAAAAGCTCGGTCTGGGATGTATACTTTTTCTTGTCGCAGGGCTCGTATTCTTGCATCACGATTCCCGGGCTCTTGATGATCATATCGTACTCGCTTTCCAATATGTCCTCAATCTTACCCTCGAAGACCTCCACCGACTTCGGGTGGCACTGCTCCTTGATATATCTCTCGGAGGCCTTGCCTTCTCTGCCGTAGCCCCAGATCAGTATTCTTTTATCTTTTACCGCATCACGAATTAATGTTTTCATAGTTTTCCTTTTGATTCCGGCAAATACTTGCGTTTAAGCACTTTTGCCTTATTTTAAGCATCTTCTTAAATTGTTTTTTACTCAGCTATAGCTTTTCTTACTTTTTTAAGATATACATCCGGTACAAGAGTTTCTTCATTCCACTCCGTAAGCATATCGTCTACATCGAAAATGATCTTTTTCAGTGTTTCCTTGTATCTGTCCGTAAGAAGACTTCTTCCGCCTTTATCGATATAGTTTTTAAGGCATGCAAGAACTTCTCTTCTTGTTCCGACGCATTCAAAGGGCTTATTCTCCTCGATTCCGCAAAGCTCCCTAAAGTCGAGATCAAGGCTTTCCTTGTCAAGAAGCTTTTCTCCGAAGATTCCTATAAGCTCCTCTTCCGGGATAAAGGGCGAGAGGATTATATACACAAACAGACATTTTGGACAATTGCAGCACCATATTCCCTGCTTGCTTCCTCTGTTGCAGCTGCGAAAGACTTTATGATACTTTTTTGCCTTTGCAAAAAGACTTCCTATCTGCAATTCCGTAAGAGGACGCAGGAGGCTGTAATAATGTATATCCGAATCAGTTAAGGCACTAAAATACTCGCCAAAGTCCCTTTCAAATTCAAATGACTTGGAATATTGATGGTTTACAAAGGAGTCCTTAACCGTGGACTCATTTGCACTGTTTTCATTTGAAAGAGTAATATTTTTTCTGCCTGTGATATACGCTGCAATTACCGCCGAAAAAGCCACTACAGCCGAGAACGGAATATGTCCGTTCATATATCCTTTTTCGTTCATCTCGAGGATCTTTTTATCGAGGATTCTTTTTGCAACATAATCACCGGCCTTGTAATCACAGCAGTCTATAACGTTCCTCGTAGTTTCGTTGCCGTTTATGGTGTATGTGATTATAGGCTCACCCTTTAGGATTTCAAGACTTACGCAGGAGTCCTTTCCGCCGCCGATAGGGACAAGAGCCCCCTCGTAGGTGGCATTATCGCAAAGAGGAAAGCTCTCGTCTTGTTTAGGCTTGCTATTTTCGGAGGCCCCTACGTAATTATCCGCTCCGCTACTACTCTTAACATCTTCGATAGCAAAATTAACAAGCTCCTCCGGCTCAATATACTCGATACCATTTATATAGAGGAACTCTCCAAGGCCGTTGCGGTAGAGCTTCTGCCACCACTTTTGCTGCTCTTTGGTAAGATTTCCGCAGTCTATAACGACAGTCTTCGGGCATGTGATCTTGTAATAGCTGATAGTTTCAACCATGCCGAGTGAGAAGATCATCCGATCTAAAATTTCGTCCTTAAGGATCTCCTCCGGGGTTTTAATGCTGAGTATCTTCGCATTTTCTGCTTTCCCGTCTTTTGTTACCTTAAGCGGAAATTTCCACTTTGATACAAAACTCTCAAGTCCCTCAATTTCAAAATTATACCTAAGGACAAGATAGTCCTCTTCTACACTCTTTTCGTAGCTTTTATATATAAACTTCTTATACTTTTCTCTTAATTCTCTAAACTGCTCGCCTGCCATATATCTTTCCTTTTTGACCCCCGGGGACGGGGTTGGGGGGTCATTTTTTATTTTCCCTTAAACTGATTTGTGGCTTCGTCGTATCTGTATCCTGCATTGCCCAGGATCTCTTCGATCTCCGCCTTGCTCTCATCTAAATCTTCACAAAGATCGTCGAGACTGCCATAGCTGTCTCTTAGTTTCATATTGACCATACTAAGCAGTATATTCGCATCTTTAGGTAACATATCTCTCCTTTTGACCCCCGGGGACGGGGTTGCTGTGTCATTTTTTTGACCCCCGGGGACGGGGTTGCTGTGTCATTAATTTAGATGGCAAACTGGCTGTTGTAGAGCTCTGCGTAGAATCCGCCCTTTGCAAGGAGTGATTCGTGGTTTCCCTGCTCAACTATATTTCCGTCTCGCATAACAAGTATAACATCCGCCTCTTTGATCGTTGAAAGCCTGTGGGCAACAATAAAGCTTGTTCTTCCCTGCATCATCTTTGCAAAAGCTTTCTGTATACGTATTTCAGTTCTTGTATCAATGGAGCTTGTAGCCTCGTCAAGTATCAGCATCGGCGGCAGGCAGAGCATAACTCTTGTGATACAAAGCAGCTGCTTTTGACCCTGGCTGAGCATTCCGCCGTCTTCGCCGATCACCGTATCGTATCCATCCGGTAATCTCTTGATAAAGCTATGGGAATGCGCAGCTTTAGCGGCAGCGACGATTTCCTCATCCGTGGCATCCGGCTTTCCCATACAGATATTCTCTTTAATTGTTCCGGCCTTTAACCAGGTCTCCTGAAGCACCATACCGATGTTGCTTCTGAGACTCTTACGCGTAAGCTCTCTTAGGTCAGTTCCGTCAATACTTATCTTTCCTTCATCGACATCATAGAATCTCATAAGTAAATTGATAACCGTTGTTTTTCCGCATCCGGTAGGCCCAACGATCGCAATTCTCTGTCCAGGTTTTACGTCGAGATTAAAATCTCTGATAAGCGGCTTTTCAGGAATATATCTAAAGCTGACATTCTGAAGAGATACCGCACCTTCCGGCTCTTTAAGAACTTTAGCACTGTCCGCGTCAGGTATCTGAGGCTCTTTTTCAATAAGTTCAAATATTCTTGAGGCACAGACAATAGCATTCTGAAGCTCGGTAATAACGCCTGAAATCTCGTTAAAGGGCTTTGTATACTGGTTTGCATAGCTTAAAAAAGCCGTGAGTTCACCAACGGTTAGCGCTGCAGCTTCGGCCGAGCCCCATCCCTTTATTACAAAAAATCCTCCCACAACCGCTACTCCGGCATATACCAAAGCGTTTACAAATCTTGTACTTGGGTTAACAAGTGAGGAGTAAAAAACTGCCTTTAATGAACTGTCATGAAGCCTTCCGTTTATCTCATCAAACTGTTCCTTAACCGCTTCCTCTCTCGAAAACATCTTAACGATTTTCTGATTTCCGATCATCTCATCAATAAGCGCAGTCTGCTCAGCTCTGACCACAGACTGATTTTTGAAATAATCGTGGGTATGGGTAGCTATAAACTTTGCAACAAAGAAAGATAAGGGAGTGATCACAACAACCACAATTGTTACTATAGGACTTGTCCTTAGCATAAAGCCCAGAGTTCCAAGGATAGTCAGAACTCCTGTAAAGAGCTGGGTAAATCCCATTAAAAGTCCGTCGGCAAACGTATCAACATCTGAAACCACACGACTGACCACATCTCCCGTGGCCTGAGAATCAAGAAATGAAAGAGGAAGGATCTGGATCTTCTTCATCGCATCATTTCTGATATCCTCTACGACATGGTAAGTGATATGGTTGTTGATCGTATTCATAACCCACTGCGCAAGAGCCGTGATTCCCATAACAATACCGATCTTTATCATTATCCGAATAAGCTCTTCAAAATCAATATTGCCCTTGCCCGCAAGAAGCACATCTACGGCATTACCTATAAGTATAGGGATATAGAGGGTAAGAAATACGATGATCGCTGCCAAAATGATTGACAAAACAACAAGTGGAATATGGCGCTTAATGTATCTAAGGATCTTACGTATAGTCTTTTTTGAATCCGTTTTCTTTAAATCTGACATTTTATGCCCTCTCGTACTGGGAATAATAGATCTCGTTATAAACGTCGCAGCTTTCTAAAAGTTCCTCATTTGTTCCGATGCCTGCAACCTCACCGTCATCGAGAACAATTATCTTGTCCGCATTTCGTATTGATGAAGCCCTCTGGGAAACTATAAACACAGTCGTATCCTTAATCCCGGAAATTGCTTTTCTAAGATTTGCATCCGTAGCATAATCAAGGGCAGAAGCTGAATCATCAAGTATAAGAATTTCAGGATTTCCCACAAGTGCCCTTGCTATTGTAAGGCGCTGTCTCTGACCTCCCGAGAAGTTACGGCCGTTTTGTTCAACCGGCGCATCAAGCCCGCCTTCTTTTCCTTTAACAACTTCGGTCGCCTGCGCAATTTCAAGCGCTTTCCAAAGTTCCTCGTCCGTAGCATCGGGATTTCCCCAAAGAAGGTTACTCCTTATAGTTCCCTTAAAGAGCACAGCTTTTTGAGGGACGATACCGATCCTTTTTCTAAATTCAGCCGCATCCAGATCCTTAAGGTCTTTTCCCATAAATCTTACAGAACCCTTTGTGGCATAATACAGCGCGGGAATCATATTCACTAAGGAGCTCTTACCTGAGCCGGTACCTCCGATTATTCCGACGGTCTGTCCTTTTTTAACAGAGAAGTTAATATCCGTAAGAGTTTCCGCTCCGGCACCTTCGTAGGTAAGACCCGCATGGTCAAATACTATATAATCATCAAAAGCTCCTGATGTATCTTCTTTTCCGTTACCCGAAGTAAATCCACTTTCTTTGATAACAGGCGCATTCTCCATCTTCAAAACATCTGCTACTCTGTCTCCGCAGGCTGCCGCTTTTGTCATAAGTACAATAAGGTTTGCAAGTTTAATAAGCTCAACAAGTATCTGCGACATATAGTTGATGATAGCAACAACCTGTCCCTGGGACAGATTTCCCATATTAACTTGCACTCCGCCCACATAGATAAGTGCAATAATTGCACCGTTTACGATTATATAGGTAAGAGGATTTGTAAGAGCGGAAAAACGTCCCACCCTTGTCTGGCTCTTGGCCAAAATGCGGTTGTCTGCCTCAAAATCTCCAAGTTCTTTCTCTTCAAGTCCGAAGGCACGGATTACTCTGACACCGGTAAGATTCTCTCTTGTGTGGCCCAAGACCTTATCAAGACTTCCCTGAACTTTCTTGAAAAGCGGCATTGTTATAAGCATGATTCCGTATACGATAACAGCAAGTAGCGGAATCGCAACAGCAAAGATAAGAGCCGATTTTACGTCGATCGTAAAGGCCATTATCATAGCTCCGAAAACCACTATAGGCGAACGAAGGAACAGCCTAAGTACCATGTTCACACCATTTTGGAGCTGATTTATATCACTTGTCATCCTTGTGATAAGGGTAGATATTCCGACCTTGTCGATAGATGTAAAGTCAAAGGTCTGGATATGTGCAAACACTGCGCTTCGAAGCTCAGCCGAAAATCCAACGGCTGCCTTGGCAGCAAAAAACTGAGCTGTTATCGCCGCTACCATTCCCACAAGAGCAAGCAGAGCGAGAACAAGCCCCATTTTTATTATCATGGAATTGTTACCGGAGGGTATGGCAACATCGATTATTTTTGATATTACTATAGGCACAAAAAGCTCGAAGGAGGCTTCGAGCAATTTAAATAAAGGCGCCAATATAGATTCTTTTTTGTAATTACGCAGATACTTTAACAGAGATTTCATTAGTTTTCCAATATCTATATTATCTAAAACAGGCTTTAAGGCTTACTATAGTTTCCTTAAGCAAACCGTCATAAACAGGTCATTTATCTTTTCTTCCATCCAGTCAAATCCTGACAGTTCTTCTTTTTCAAGATTCAAAACATTCACATCAAGGAAAGGCCTAACGCCATCTCCCGTGCATTTTCCAAGAGCTTCCTTTCTGGTCCAGAGCCTGAAGAAAAGATCTCCGGTATCGTCAGCTCTAACTGCATTTTTTTCATCTTTTGAAAAAAATCTGTCTGCCATCTCCACAGTTTTGGTGTTTCTTCGGTTTTGTATATCTATACCGACTTCTCTGTCTGAAATAGCTATCGCGGCGTATCCGCCTGCGTGGGAAATATTAAAGTAAGGCTCTCCCGTCCCCTCAAAATAAGGCTTTCCTTCTTTTCCGATCCTATACTTGAAGTCCCTTATTTTTTGAATCGTATCAAGTACATCCTCCAAAGATACTTCACCGAGGCAGTCACCGGTATCACCTAAGGAATATTTCTCGTATGCGTACTGGATAAGCAGCCCGGCAGCTATAGAAGCGGCTCTACCTGAAGAGTTTTTCTTCATCTTAGGAAGGCTACTCTTCCGGACGGAATCGATTTTATTAACCGCCGCTTCCAAAACTGCTGTATCCGATATCAGTCTTTGATCTTCATATTTTAGAAGAAAGATTTTCAGCATTATGCTTTCTCTTCGTCCTCATCCTTTTTAGGCATAACGATAGCAATGTGAACATCATCAAGCTGTTTCTGAGTAACGCTTGAAGGAGAATCCATCATAACATCCTGTGCATTCTTGTTCATAGGGAAGGTGATAACCTCACGGATGGACTCTTCTCCGGTAAGAAGCATGATCATACGGTCTACTCCGGGAGCTGCTCCTGCGTGAGGCGGCGCTCCGTAGGTGAATGCGTTGTACATTGCAGGGAACTTAGCCTTAACATCTTCTTCGCCAAGGCGGACAAGTTCGAAGGCCTTAACCATGATCTCAGGGTCATGGTTTCTTACAGCACCTGAAGCGGACTCATAACCATTGATTACAAGGTCGTACTGATTAGCCATGATCTCAAGGGGATCGAACTCTCCTTTCGCAGCTTTCTCGAGAACCTCAAGGCCACCTATAGGCATTGAGAAAGGATTGTGACAGAATTCGAGCTCACCTGACTCCTCTCCGATCTCGTACATCGGGAAGTCAACGATCCAACAGAACTGATACTGTTCCTTATCCATATGCTCAGGGCAAAGGACGCCAAGCTTTGTTCTCATAACACCGGCAGTCTTAAGTGCATCACCTTTGGTTCCTGCGGCGATGCCGACAAAGCAACCGTTGGTTAATTTCAGTTTAGAAATAACCTCATCTTTAATGGGCTGAACAAATTTAGAAATACCACCAACGATCTCGCCGTTTTCATCAACTCTGAACCAGTAGGTCTTCTTGGCAGTCTGAACTTCAACATCAGCGATAAGCTGATCGATCTGCTTTCTTGTAGCGTTAAATCCGGTAACGACAACAGCCTCGATACGGTCTGCCTTGAAAGGCTCAAAACTGGTTCCACCAAGAACATCGGTTACATTTACAAGCTCAAGGTCGATACGAAGATCGGGCTTATCTGTTCCGTATTTCTCCATAGCCTCTCTGAAGGGGATTCTCTTAAAAGGAGCGGGAGTAATGCGGTCATAAATTCCATACTTTTCAAATACGGGTACAAGTACCTTTTCAAGTACCCCGAGTACGTCATCCTGAGTAGCAAAAGCCATCTCCATATCCATCTGGTAGAACTCACCGGGAGTACGGTCACCTCTCGCATCCTCGTCTCTGAAGCAGGGAGCGATTTGGAAGTAACGGTCAAATCCGGAAGTCATAAGGAGCTGCTTAAACTGCTGAGGTGCCTGTGGAAGCGCGTAGAACTTTCCGGGATGCTTTCTAGCGGGTACAAGGAAGTCTCTTGCTCCCTCGGGGCTTGAAGCGGTAAGGATGGGGGTTGTGATCTCCAAAAATCCCTCATCTGTCATTGCTCTTCTAAGTTCAGATACAACCTGACTTCTAAGAACGATATTTTTCTTTACCTCAGGGTTTCTAAGGTCAAGGTAGCGATATTTAAGTCTTGCATTTTCGTCAGCTTCTCTTGAGTGGTTGATCTCGAAGGGAAGCTCTGCATGTCTGCACTTTCCGAGAACGGTTACCTTCTCGGGAACAACTTCGATATCTCCGGTCGCGATCTTGGGATTTTTGTTGGAACGTTCTCTGACCGTACCTTCAACACAAACGGTGGACTCCGTGTTTAAATCGGTGAAAGCATTCATCATCTCTTCTGTTTCGGGAACAATCTGTGTAGTTCCGTAGAAGTCACGAAGAATTACAAATCCAAGATTCTTGCTGACTCTTCTGATGTTCTCATACCATCCCACAAGCACAACCTTTTTGCCTGCGTCTGACAGTCTTAATTCATTACAATTATGGGTTCTTGACTGTACCATATTTTCCTCCAAACTCACTGCGTTTCTTCGCAGAATTAGTATCTAATATAATCAAATATTCTCTCGAGAATATTTGCGTGCCGGAAAATGCAAGCATAGCTTTACATTTTCCGCTACGCTCCGGTCACATCCTACGCGGAGCGCTCAAATAAGAAATGGAACATTTCTTATTTGAAAAATTCTTCGAAATCTTCGTATCCCTGAGCAGTAAGCTGCTCTTTCTGGAATTTCTTGTTTTTGTTCATTCTGACAACGAGGATCTGCTTTCCGGCAGCTCTTTCTTTTTGAGCTTTTCCGATTATCTCGCAAAGCTTCTCCCCGCCGATTCCCTTTTCTATAAGGTAAGCTTTCTTTTCATCCTGTCCGGGAACAGTAAATCCGCTTTCGGTAAGAAGAAGAACAATTCTCTCAAATCCGATTGAAAATCCACAGGCAGGAACATCACTTCCGGTGAACTTACCCACCATCTTGTCATATCTTCCGCCGCCTCCGCAGCTTCCGCCGAACTCAGGCATAGCTATCTCAAATATTGTTCCTGTATAATAGCTCATTCCTCTGACAAGAGTAGGATCAAATACCATCTCAAACTGTGCTTCCTTGGTAGCTTCAACGGACTCGATGATCTCAGCAAGATTGTCTCTGATCTCGGCATCAAGGAAATCACCGATCTTTTCGGAAAGCTTTTTAAGGCCTTCCACCGTGCTGTCGGGATTTGCAAAAAGCTCAAGATACTTATCTACACCACTTTCGTCAAATCCATTCTCAATAAGTTCAGACTTAACTCCGTGCAGACCTATCTTGTCCATCTTATCGAGAGTAATGAACACGCTGTCGTACTGATCCTCGGAAAATCCCGCATAGGCAGCCATAGCTTTTAAAATACGGCGTTCATTTATTCTTATCTGGAAATTCTTAAATCCAAGCTTTCCAAGAGTCGTGGTAGTAGCAAGAATAAGCTCTATCTCAGCAAGATTCGAAGGCTCACCGAGGATATCGATATCACACTGCATAAACTGACGGTATCTTCCTCTCTGGGGTCTGTCGGCACGCCAGACATTTCCCATCTGAAGAGCCTTAAAAGGAGTAGGAAGACTTCCCGAATTATTTGAATAATATCTCACAAGAGGAACCGTAAGATCATATCTGAGTCCTCCGTCAACAACTTCATCTTCGGTTGTTGCGTTGGCGACATCAAGCTTCTCTCCTCTTTTTAAAATCTTAAAAATAAGCTTTTCGTTATCTCCGCCCTGCTTGCTTGTAAGGTTTCCGATATTCTCAACACAGGGCGTCTCGATACGGGTAAATCCAAACTTAGCGTAGGTTTCACTGATAACTTTTTGAACATACTCTCTGATCCTCATCTCCTCAGGGAGAATGTCCTTCATTCCGGTAGTAGGTTTTTTGTTAAGTGCCATATAAAATCCACCTTTAATAAAGAAAAATAGTTTGCTCAATCAAACTATAATTTTAACATAAAATAAGGAAAATAGGAATAGAAGTAGGCAAAATATAGATAGGAAACATAAAAGAATTTTTCACGAACTTTTCGTGTGATATTCTTATAGAATTTACGTATTGCAATATATTAGAATTATGTATGTAATGAAAATTGTTGTCAAGACAATTACACGGAGAAGAAAACTACTATGAAAGATCTGTATGATAATCCCAAAAAGCTCGGTTTCGGGCTTATGCGACTTCCTCTTATAAAGGATGGCGGAAATGAAATAGTTGACCAGGTTGAACTTAAGAAGATGGTCGATATGTATTTAGAGCGAGGCTTTACCTATTTTGATACCGCCTGGATGTACCACGGCGGAGCCAGCGAAAAAGCCATTAAAGAGGCTCTTGTAGACCGCTACCCCAGAGATTCCTTTACCCTTACGACGAAGCTCCACTCTGCTTTCTTCGATGATCTCGAAGGACGCGACAAAATCTTTTACACGCAGCTCGAGCGCACCGGTGCCGGATACTTTGATTTCTATCTGATCCATGATATCGAAACCGATAACTACGAAAAGTTCTGTAAGCTTGATTGCTTCAACTGGGTTATCAAGAAAAAGGAGGAGGGCCTTGTAAAACACATTGGCTTCTCCTTCCACTCAGATGCAAAGCTCTTAGACAGAGTCCTTACCGAGCACCCGGAGATGGAATTCGTACAGCTCCAGATCAATTACCTTGACTGGGAAAGCGACAATGTTCAGTCAAGAAAGTGCTATGAAGTTGCCGAAAAGCATGGCAAAAAAGTACTTATAATGGAGCCCGTAAAGGGTGGCGGACTCGCTGTTCTCCCCGATTATATCACGGAAGAAATGCGCGCTGCTCATCCCGATTGGTCCATCCCCTCTTGGGCAGTTCGCTTTGCCGCAAGCCACAAAAACGTATTTATGGTTTTAAGCGGAATGAGTAATATGGCTCAAATGGAAGATAATTCAAGCTTTATGCAGGACTTTACCCCTCTTTCCGAAGAGGAAAAGGCAATCTGCTTACGCGCTGCGGAAAAAATAAGAGCCGACATCGCGGTTCCTTGCACAGCCTGCTCCTATTGTACCGACGGATGCCCTATGCAAATTGCGATACCGAAGTACTTCGCTCTTCTTAACAACGAGAAAAAGATCATCAAGCCTTGGGGATGGAAATCCGGCAAGGAAGAATACGATGAGCTTACCAAAACATACGGCAAGGCAAGTGAATGCGTCGGCTGCGGCCAGTGCGAAGGCATCTGCCCCCAGCATCTTCCCATTATCAGCCACCTTCGTACCGTCGCCGAAACCTTTGAAAACTAGTTTATTTTGACCCCCGGGGACGGGGGTGGGGGTTCATTTTCAGAATAATCGATAAATTATCTGACTATGGCCCCCAACCCCGTCCCCCTGTGTCATTTTGTCTTCTTAATAACTAATCGGGACTCAAAAAGGTTGCAATAATCGGAGCTTGCATGATCATGCTTACGAAAGACTTTCGCTAAAAAGAAAAAGCGCAGACCAAAAAGCCTGTGCTTGAGAAATCGGATGTTAAGGTTTCTAAAAGAATTAGCTCCGACTGATTGCAACTGGCTGACATTTTGAAGTCCCTATAGCTTTGCGTCACAGGCTTTCGCCTGCTTTGCTAAATATAAATTGTTCCAAACGTTAACACTATAAACCCGGGGGCAACCCCCAAGTCAAGCATTTTTTTGATTTTTTTAAAAAAGAATAAAAATGAACCCCCAACCCCGTCCCCCTGTGTCATAATGACCCCCCGGGACGGGGATGAGGTGTCAAAAAGAGTACTTGAGGCGGAGTATTCTTCTTACGCTTTCGTCAATTCTCTCTTCGGAAAGGCGGCCGTTCGAGACTGCCTTTTCTATGGCTCCCGCTGTAACTCCGATATCGTTCGGCATAAGGAGTATGTCGCATCCTGCCTCGATGGCCCTTACTGCCACTTCATCCTCTCCGTAATAATCCGTCATAGCTTTCATCTGAAGAGAGTCTGTGATCACAACGCCCTCAAAACCGAGCTCACCTCGTAAAATATCCGTCACAATCTCCTTTGAAAAAAGAGCCGGTTCCTCACTAATATCGCTTACGATCAAGTGCCCTATCATCACAGCATCCGCACCTGCGTCAATTCCGGCCTTAAAAGGAATAAACTCCCCGCTTCGTAGCTCATCCAAAGTCTTTCCTACATATGCAGCTCCATAGTGGCTGTCTTCAAGAGTATCTCCGTGTCCGGGGAAATGCTTTAAGGTACAGGCTATCTTACCTCCATGGAATCCGGAAACAGCTGCCGAAACAAGCTCTGCAGCCTCATCGTAATCATCGCTGTAGGCTCTGTCCCCTATAACTGTGTTTGCGGAATTAGACCAGACATCAGCAACAGGAGCCATATCCATATTAAAGCCATATTTACTGATATTTCCGGCTATAATAGCAGCATTGTTGTAGGCAGTTTCCGTCCCTTGGGATTTGTACATAAACATCGGTCCGATAAGCGCATCCGTAAACTTGGGCATAAGTCTTGCCACTCTTCCCCCTTCTTCGTCAAGGGTAAGAATAAGAGGAATCTTTGTATATTGCTTAACATCATCAAGCATCTGCTTAGTCTGTTCTTCCGTCTCGAAATTGCTTGAGTCGTAGATTATTCCACTGACAGGGTAATCTTCCAAAGCTTTTTTTGTAATATCTCCGGAAATCTTTGCGCCCTTTACTCCCGAAAGCGTTGCAAATGAAGGAAGGATCATCTGGCAAACCTTTTCGTGAAGAGACATGGAATTCATAACAAAATCAATATACTTTTCCTGTGCATCTGCCTCTTTATCCCCAGCCCCCTCGATCATGCCTTCAGCACTTTCGGAATTGCTTCCATCCCCGGGAACAAGCGGTGCCGATCCATCATCCGAAGAGGCGTTTTCAGATGAGTTTTCATCTGATGTTTTGTCCCCGGAGAGAGCGCCATTTTCAGCTTCCCCGGAAGAAGCAACATCAATCTCCTCACCGTCCGTCCCCAAAAACTCTCCTTCCGGATTGACGAAGTTTTCTATTGTGTCTGCTTCCGGCTCTTTATTTCTGTTTTTATTAACCTGCATATACCCCAAAAGAAATATAAAAAGCATTATCGTAATTATTCCGATCAGGGTCCAGTTCTTTTTATTCTTGTTCATAATCTCTTTCCGGTATTTACGGGGTTTTCTTTAAACTATCCCGTAAAGTATAAAACCCCGACAAATAATTGCCGGGGTTAAACTATCTTTAATCTTACTGTCCATTAGCCAGCGCACAAAGCTCATCAAGCATCTTGGGAAGATCTGTTCCCATATTCTCGTTGGTAAACTGGCAAGTGCCGACTTTTCTGTGTCCGCCTCCGCCATACTTAAGCATCAGGCTTCCGACGTTAATATTTGAGGTCTTGTTTAAAATACTGTAACCTACGGCAGCGCTGCATCCTTCGCCTCCCTTTCCGCTGACGATCCATGCGGAAATATTCTGCTCGGGATACATAGAGTAGATCATAAAACGGTTACCGGTGTAGATGGGATCTACGCCGCGAAGGTCGCTTATGATCACATTGCCCTCGGTGTGTGTATGAGCTTTTACCATAGCCTTAAACTTTTCGGTCTGCTCATTATATACCTCAATACGCTCTTTAACATCGGGCATATTAAGGATCTCTTCGGTTGTATTCTTGCTGCAGGCAACAAGAAGCTTTTCCATAAGCTGATAATTGGATACGGTAAACTGTCTCCAACGGCCGAGGCCTGTTCTCGGATCCATCAAAAACCCTATAAGGATCCAGCCTGTGGGGTTCATAACCTCGTCTACCGTAAGATTTCCGGAGTCAACCTTGTCAACTGCGATCATAATATCATCGTATTGAGGGAATCTCTCCTTACCACCGTAATATTCGTAAATGATCCTTGCGCATGAAGGAGTAACACGGCTCTCACCTTTGTACTTACCCTCAAGCTGCTGACGCTCAAACTCGCTTGAATGGTGGTCAAACCAGAGACCGCATCCCTCCACATAAGGCACGTTTGCAAGACAATCATCCTCAGTGATCTCGACAAGACCGTCCTGGAGATCCTTAGGGTGAGCAAACTTCCAATGATCTATAACCCCTGCCTCAAGGAGCAACGCTCCGCATACCAATCCGTCAAAGTCCGAACGTGTTACAAGTCTCAATTTATTCTCCTTTCTCTATACCGACTCGCGGTATACCCCTAACAAAAAAAGATTATTTAGTAGAATTTTAACACATTATTTACCCATATTCCATACAAAATTAGATACAATTTAAGAATTTTTCTCAATCCGTATGACTATTTGACCTACTTGATAATATATTGTTTCTTGCCGGCAAGTTTTGCGCTGTACAAAACCTTATCAGACTCTGAATAAAGGGCTTTGAAGCTTACCCCCGTAATACTTGTGGAAGGAACGGCACCTATCGAAAGGCTTGTTATTCCTTCGTAGTTCATGCTCTTTAGCTTCTCCTCAAAATCTGCCATCAACTTATCAAGGATTTTGGAAATGCTTTCCCTGTCAGTGCACCTTCTGATATATGCGCAAAATTCATCTCCGCCTATACGGCTGCTGATCATCTTAGTCTCCGGAATATCTTTAAGGATCTCGGACAAAGCTATCAGCACAGCGTCACCGCATTGGTGTCCGTTTTGGTCGTTGACCTTTTTAAAGTTATCCATATCGATCATTACAAATGTTCCCGGCTCGCCCTCCTCAAGATCTGCCTCCACAAGCTCCTGGAAATAATTACGGTTGTAAAGCCCCGTAAGTGCATCCCTTATAGCAAGTTCATGGATCTTTTCAACGTTTTTGTAATGCTCGGTGTTGTCGATTATCCAAAGCATGTGTCCCTGAACATATCCGCCTTCGGATAGGGGTTCCTGAACAAAGTCGTAAATCTTATCATTCAGTTTAAGAGTCTGCTTTTCATTTTTGAAAATGGGTCCTAAGCTTTCATGATTTAAAAGGCATTTATGGTTTGGGATTGGTCCAAAGATTCCTTCTATTCTCTTGTTTTGGTACTGTACACAATAATTCGAATCAACTACAAGGATTCCTTCGAGGCTGTGATCAAGAGCGTTGGAGCCGGCTATCATAACAGAATCCCAAAAACCAAGCTTGTACAGACAGATATACATACAGCTTGCCGCCAGTATGATACCGATTGCGGGGATCTCATATCCTCCCGTTAATCCCAAAAGTTTTAGAACATATGGAAGCCAACAAAAGATGAAGGCAACCAGAACGTATAAAAGTCTCTTTCTCTCGGGTCTGTTTCCCGTTTGATATTTTCGAATACAAAATACGAAGGAAACTACGGATATAAGTACCATATATCCCATAGACATATAAAAGCCCGGGCCATAAACAAGATAAGGCCTGCTAAAGGGCAGATTACTGTAGGTTACTCCGATCTCTCTGTAAAAGAATCCGTTCTTTCTCGTAAGGATCAGCATATAGAGAAAGATCATAGAAGCGGAAACACCGAAGACATAAACAAATTTTGGCACTGTTATTCCGCAAAGCACGCTGATAAAGAATATGACCGCAAGGAACAAAACATATTCTCCAAAGTACTCTATGATACAGGCAAGATGAACTCCTTCGGATGTATCGGAGAGTATCTCTATTATAAAGCCTATTGTGTAAAACATAGCACCGAACTCAATAATAAGAAGCGATGCCTGCCCCTTTGAGGGTCTGCTGTAGGCTGTCATAACGGTAATGACCATTACAACCACAATGCCCACAATATGGATACCTAAGTATAAAGACCAGGCTGAAGCTTTCTTGGTGAAAAACTCCTGTATAAAGAAAAGGACAAGAAAATGGACGGGATAAAAGGCATAAAAGAAGTATCTTCCGCCAAAATCCTTTCCCTTTTCGCCGTTGTAACAGTAAAGTAGGGGCAGCGCCAGATTAAAGCCGAGGAAATACAGTTTATCCCACCAAACCCAGTTGTAATGTGAAAAATGATATCTTCCGTTTAAAATGATGGCTATGACTAAAAACAGCACCATAGTCACATCAATTAAAACAAACCAAACGGCCTTTTGTTTAAAGGTCTTCCCGTAGTAAAAGGCAAGTATAAAGAGCATCGGCGTAATTATCCAGCCGCCGACAGTAGCTGAAACTACGAACAAAAGAATAGCAAGAATGACCTTTGCCGCTTTTTTGAGTTTCTTACTCTCAAGCACGGTAAGAAGTAAAAGTCCAAGCATCAGATCAAAGATTATATTCTGTCTGTAGACATACTCCTCGTGGAAAAAAAGATAAAAGGGTATTATAGCCGCAACAGCAAAAAGAGCCATACGATATATGTATTTACGCAAATTGGTAGTTTTTCTAAAACCTTCTGCGATAAAGAAACACATAATAGGCACAGTAAATCTTCCGAGGACATGCATAACCTGCCCGAGAGGAGAATAAAAATCCACAAATCCCCAGGCCACGTGGTCGATCACCATGGAAACGATCGCTATGATCTTTAATTGCGTTCTGTTTAAACTAAGTCCCTTTTTCATAGAATGAACATCCTTAAGTTTTTTATAGAATAATAATATCAAAAATATTTAATAAATCAAACTTACACATAGCCGTTTTTCTGATATACTTAAGTCCATAGGAAATGAAAAGGAGATATTCCCCATGGAACACAAAAACCCGATTGCAAAAGGCTGCGGCAAAGACGAGTTCATCACTATCGGTGAGATAATGCTGCGCCTTACTCCTCCAAACTACGAAAAGATACGGATGACCACAAGTTTCGAAGCAAGCTACGGCGGATCTGAAGCAAATATAGCCCTCGCTCTTGCAAATCTCGGAGTTGAAAGTACCTTCTTTACCGTAGTCCCCAACAACTCTCTCGGAAAAAGCGCCATCAGACTTTTAAGAAGCAATGATGTCCACTGCACCCCCGTCATACTCTCCACTCCCGAAGAGACTCCTACCCACAGGCTCGGAAGCTACTATCTCGAAACCGGATACGGAATCCGTCCCAGTAAGGTAATCTACGACAGAAAGCACAGTGCTATCACGGAATATGACTTTTCAAAGCTTGATATAGACGCTCTTTTAGACGGATATACCTGGCTGCATATGAGTGGAATAACACCTGCTCTTGCACCAAATTGCAGAGAGCTTACAATGAACGTTCTTAAAAAAGCAAGAGAAAAAGGGATCACCATCAGCTTCGACGGTAATTTCAGAAGCAAGCTCTGGAGCTGGGAAGAAGCCAGAGATTTCTGCACCGAGTGTCTCCCTTATGTTGATGTTCTTTTAGGTATTGAGCCCTATCATCTTTGGAAAGATGAATCGGACCATAAAAAAGGTGATGTCAAAGACGGAATTCCGCTTCAGCCCACCTACGAACAGCAGGATGAGATAAATCAGGCCTTCGTCAAAAGATATCCCAATATCAAATGTATAGCCCGCCACGTCAGATACGCTCATTCCGGTTCCGAAAACAGCCTAAAGGCTTTTCTTTGGTACGAGGATCATACCTTCGAAAGCAAGCTCTTTACCTTTAATATCCTGGACCGTGTCGGCGGCGGTGACGCTTTTGCCAGCGGCCTTATCTACGCTATGATGCATGATTATAAGCCCATGGATATGGTAAACTTTGCAGTTGCTTCCAGCGTTATCAAGCACACGATCAGAGGTGATGCCAACATCACTGATGATGTTGAAAGCATCAAAAACCTCATGAACATGAACTATGATATAAAAAGATAATAAAAAAAACTGTTCCGGCATCTATTCGAATAAAAAGCTCTCGCAGCGGACCTGTCCGCCTTCTTTTCCGCTTAAATTCCGGATATACATGCCGCATTTGACTCCAACCCATCTTCCGGCCTTTGCTTCAAAAGTAAGGGCCGGTTTGTAATTTATCCCATCAAGGCTGTAGGATATGGTAACAATCTCCTTGGGAACAGGAAATTCATACTTACCATCCCTGTTTGTCTCGGTAGGAGTAACGCGCGTTACTAAATATTCAAAGTCTACTGTTTTTGCCTTTTCTAAAGTAAACAGATCATCCTCCACCATCTCAATTTCATCAAAGGCCGAGGCTACTTCATGATCAAACTTTTGCTCTCCCTTTACCGAGCGCAATGTGTATTTTCCATCCTTGAAAAGTACTCCCAAAGCGCCGTAAGAAACGCCCATATTGATCATACCGGCTTCATCTCCATCCAAGAGGCCTTCAAAGGACATTCTTGCCTTGACCTTAAATTCCGGCATAGGCCACTTTTGTAAAAAGAGGTTTGGCTGATCCGATATACTCTCCGCCGCCGGGAGAGACTTTAAATAGATGCAGGATTCCTTGGGGGAGGGCACTGCCCAATCATTTTCGTGATTTGCGTTCCATTGCCACTGAAGACCGATAGTTTCACGATTAAACTCATCTCCCGCGTCGGGTGCAGAGATTATTGATCCTGATCCCTTAACCGGTTTTTCCATCGTAAGGACAGGCTTTCCACAGATTTCTCCCTCACCCGCCTCTCCGATCACAGGCCAGTCATTAACCCATTTCATTTTCTGCAGATGAACTATCCTTCCGGCGGCGTAAACATCCTGAAAATGTATAAAGAAATCTCTTCCGTCCGGAGTATCAACCCAGGCTCCCTGATGAGGTCCGTTTACGTCCGTATCCTTTTGCTCCATAACAATACGGTACTCGTAGGGACCGTATATGTTCTTAGAGCGAAGCACAGTCTGCCAACCTTGCTTTACGCCTCCGGCAGGGGCAAAAATATAATACCAGCCGTTACGTTTGTAGAGCTTAGGCCCTTCTATGGTTTGCTGGTCGTTAAGATTTCCGTCAAATACCTTTACGGTTTCTCCTATCATCTTTGTAAGATCGGCGGATAGCTCCGTTACGGAAAGGACACTTTTAAACCCTATCCGGCTTTTGGCATAAGCATTTACCATATATGCTTTTCCGTCATCATCAATAAACGGACAGGGATCTATCCATCCCTTTCCCTCAAAAACAGCTATAGGCTCTGACCATTTATCCTCAGGATTCTTTGCCTTTGTAACGAATATTCCTTCATCCGGCATAGGGAAAAAGATCACAAATTCCCCGTCATAATATCTGATTGAAGGTGCCCAGACTCCACATCCGTGAACAGGCTTTTTATATCTATCGTATGGGATATTCTCGAGTGCGTAATTAATAACCTTCCAGTTAACCAGATCTTTAGAGTGCAGTATTGGCAGCCCCGGCGTATTGCAAAAGCTGCTTGCCACCATATAGTAGTCTTCCCCCACGCGTATTGCGTCAGGGTCGGAATAATCCGCAAAAAGTACGGGATTGGTAAATGTACCATCCCCATTGTCAGAATACCGGTTTTCCATCTTCCTAATGTCTCCTGTATTGTATAGTTTTATTGTACGTATACTTTTTGATTTTTCGTTTATGCAGTTATCTGCCTATCCTTCGAAAAGCTCCTGATCCTTATGGCCAGGCTGATTATCAAAGGAATAACCATTATCGCCCAGACAATGGGCTCTGCTATTATTATTCCCCAGTACGCCAGTATTGGGGTTAATGTTATTGCTATCACAACCTTGCCCGCCAGTTCGAGTCCACTGGATATTACGGGGCTTATATGGTCTCCCATTCCCTGAAGGGTATTTCTGAAAAGTGTAACCATAGCCGCAATAATATAAAAAGAAGTATCAAACCTTTGATACAGCACTGCGTTATGAATAATATAATGATCGTCCACGGCTGTTATAAGCCTTATAAGGACAGGACATATGGTCCAGCTCATTATCTGAACAAGAACAATCCAGATTGCATTAATACCTAAAGCAGTGAGGAGCCCCTTCTTTATCCTATCGATGCGTTTTGCGCCGAAGTTTTGTCCACTAAACGTAGCCATTGTTGTTCCAAAGACGCTAAAGGGCATCATGTAAAGGTTTGTAAGTTTTCTTGCACCGGTATGGGCTACGATTATCTTTGAGCCCAGCTTATTTATAGCCGTCTGAAGTGAAAGTGTACCAAAGGCAACAAGGCTGGACATAAGGCCCATAGAAAAACCGCCTGATAAAAGCTGACCGGCTATATCCCTTTCGGGCACAAGATCTGCAAACCCAAACCTAAAAACAGGATATCTTACCATAGCGTAGATAAAACACAAAACCGCCGAAAGAGCCTGCGATATAACTGTCGCAAGAGCCGCTCCCGCCACTCCTTTGTTTAGTCCGGCTACAAACAAAACGTCGAGGCCTACATTGATAACAGCCGATATGATTAGGAATATCAGGGGCGTATAAGCGTCTCCGATAGCCCTGAGTGAAGAAGCAAGTACATTATAAATACAGGAAAAAACAAGGCCTAAGATAATTATGACAATATAGGCTCTTGCAGCACCCGCATGAAGCTCGGAAACATTCAGCCATCTGAATATAAGCGGCAATCCAAAATAGCTTAAAGCACCTATCAATACCGATATTATTATTCCGAATTCAAGAGAAAGGGCAAAGGATTTTCTGACTTTTCCTTCATCCTTCATACCGAAGAATCTTGCGGTAAGCACTGCAAATCCGTTTGCAAGGCCGAACACAAAACCAACGATAAGGTCTGAAAGCGTACTTACGCTTCCGACAGAGGCAAGAGCCTCACTTCCCAAGAAGCTTCCGATTATCCTTGTATCAGCAAGATTATAGGCAAGGTTAAACAGATTTCCGATAAAGACAGGAAACGCAAATGTAAGTATTACTTTTAGAATTTTTCCCTTTGTTAAATCTTTCATCTTTTATCTGACAATATCCTTATAACATTCGGGTCTTCTGTCTCTGAACAGCCCCCAATCAGCTCTTGCTTTTGATATATAATCAAGATCGAATTCATGAACAAGAACAGCTTCTCCTTCTCTTCCCGCAGACTCCGCCACCTCTCCGATCTCATCCGTAATAAAAGATGAACCGTAGAAATTAAGGCTTGAGCATTGCATCGCATTTTCTTCACATGGCTCTACAGTCTCAAGGCCGTATCTGTTCGCGGCTATAACGGGACAGACGTTAGCTGCGGAGTGTCCCTGCATCGTACGGCGCCAATGAGGCATACTGTCGCTCTCAAGGATTGGCTCAGAACCGATGGCCGTAGGATAGAATAAAAGCTCCGCTCCGTTAACAACAAGACTTCTTGCAGTCTCCGGGAACCACTGATCCCAGCAGATTCCTACACCGATTTTGGCATACTTCGTGTCAAAAACCTTAAAGCCTGTATTTCCGGGAGTAAAGTAAAACTTCTCCTGATAAAAATGGTCATCGGGAATATGTGTCTTTCTGTAGATTCCAAGATTTTTTCCGTCAGCATCAATAACAGCTACGGAATTGTATAAAACATTGATATCCTTTTCGTAAAAGCTGATTATCAGGACGACTCCAAGCTCCTTAGCCAAAGGTGAGAGCTTATTTATGGCAGTATTTTCCGAAACAGGTGTCGCAAAATCGTAGTATTCATATCTTCTCTCCTGACAAAAATACTGTCTTTCAAAAAGCTCGGGAAGGAGGATGATCTCGGCTCCCTTTAATGCTGCCTCCTTTATAAGACGCTCAGCTTTTCCAATATTTTCATTTACATCTTTGCTGCAGCTAAACTGAAGCGCGCTGACTTTAACATTTCTCATTATTTCGCCCTTTCCCCCGCGGGAATCTGCTGGGTAATACAGTGGATATTCCCACCGCCAAGTATAATATCTCTTGCCGGGATAGGGATTACCGTCCTGTCTTTGCAAATATTACTCATAATCTCCAAGGCCCGCCTGTCACTTTCCTCATTCTCTCCTCCAAACTGAGGGATCAAAACGGCCTTGTTTGTAAAATAGAAGTTTACATAGCTCGCCGCCAGTCTCTCGCCGGCCACACGTACGTCCTCACCCTCTTCGAATATATATCCTTCAAGGTCTTCTTTTCCGACGCAGACGGGATGATCGGGTATCGGAAGCTTATGAACCTTTATCCCGCTTTCTTCCAGCACTCTTAAACAGCTTTCAGACATCTCATACTGAGGATCATTTTTATCATCGGTCCAGGCAAGTACTACCTCATCTTTTCCAACAAAAGCGCAGACATTGTCCACATGTTCATTGGTCTCGTCATTATAAATACCCCTTGGGAGCCATATAACCCGCTTTGCCCCAAGGCAGTTTTTTAATCTCTCCTCAATTTCAGTTTTAGACATACCGGGATTTCTGCCCTTTGAAAGCAGGCAGCTTTCCGTAACAAGTATTGTACCGGCCCCGTCGCTGTGTATGCTTCCTCCCTCAAGAACAAAATCATGCTCATCATAATAGTCATAACCGGCCTTGTCGCAAAAGATCCCGGCAAGAGCATCATCTTTATCCCAGGAAGCATAAAGTCCGTCAAATTCACCGCCCCAGGCATTAAACCTCCAGTTGATCCCTCTTACTGTTCCTTTAGAGTCTCTTACAAACGTAGGAGCTGTATCTCTTGCCCACGCATCATCGGTCTCGATCGGCAGAAGATAGATATTTTTTTTGTTCTCTATAGATGCTATCTCAGGCGAAGGCTCTTCAAGAAGCATTTTTCTTGCGGCTTCTTCGGTCCTGTCACTTACTATAACGTATATCTTTTCAGAGTCTGAAATATGCGCGATCACCTTAGAGAAGACCTGCTGTGCTGCTTTTGCTTCATAGGGCCAGGAGCCGGGTCTTTCGGGAAAGATCATTATTGAGGCTTCGTGCTTATCAAACTCGGCGGGCATATAAAAACCGTCTTCTTTCGGAAAAGATCTGTATATCATGAAAGCCTCTCCTTAAAATCGTTATATCCAAAGCTCTTTATCACCTTGACCTCACCGTCTGAAGTAAGCAGGTCTATATCGGGCAGCGGCATTCCATTAAAGGTGTTATTTTTAACCATGGAGTAAATCGCCATATCCTCAAATACAAGCCTGTCGCCGATTCTTATCTCTTCGTCAAAGGAATAATCGCCGATTACATCCCCCGCAAGACAGGTCATGGAAGAAAGCCTGTAATCGTACTTTTTCTCTCCCCATTTACCGGATTCGAAAAGAGGTGGTCTGTATGGCATTTCCAAAACATCAGGCATATGGCAGGCTGCGGAAGCGTCTAAAATAAGAGTTTTGAAGCCGTTTTCAACTATGTCCATAACGGTTGTTACTAAATATCCGGCGTTCAGCGCAACCGCCTCTCCGGGTTCCAAATAGACCTCTACATCGTACTTTGCCTTAAACTCTTTTATGAGTTTTACTAGAAGCTCTCTGTCGTAATCATCCCTTGTGATATGATGTCCGCCGCCAAAGTTTACCCATTTAAGCCCCGGCAGATACTTTCCGAACTTTTCTTCAAAAGCCTTTAGGGTAATCTCCAGCGCGTCACTTCCCTGTTCGCAAAGAGTATGAAAATGAAAACCATCTAATAGACCCACGACTGTATCATCTATGTCGCAAGCTCTGACTCCGAGTCTTGAACCCTCGGCGCAAGGATCGTATATTGCGCTTTCCTGGGTTGATATTTCGGGATTGACTCTTAATCCCACACTGACCTTTCTGCCCTCTCCCGCTTCCTTACGAAATCTGTCCGCATGTCTTTTAAGCTGATTTATAGAATTAAAGACGATATGATCCGAAATCTTTGAAAGCTCAGAAATATCTTCATCTTTAAAGGCGGGTGCAAATACATGCACCTCGCCCTTAAATTCTTCTTTGCCAAGCCTCGCTTCAAAGAGCCCGCTGGCTGTAGTTCCGTCTAAGTACTTCTCTATAAGCGGATACACACTGTACATAGAGAAAGCCTTTTGCGCAAGAAGTATCTTGCAGCCGGCCTTCTCCTTGACATCCTTTAGGATCTCAAGATTCTTTATTAGCTTAGATTCATCCGTAACATACGCCGGAGTTTTTATTTTATTAAAAACAGAATAATTGACCATAAAAATACCGTTAGTCGACTAATACAGGATTCTCATCCACAATCCAGGGAAGTCCGTATTTGTTAAGTGCCTCCATAAAAGGATCGGGATCGAATTCTTCTACATTGAATACACCGGGCTTGTTCCAGATTCCTCCGGCTACCATAGCGGTACCGATCATCGCAGGAACACCTGTAGTATAGCTGATCGCCTGCGCGCCGGTCTCCTTGTAGCATTCCTGATGGTCGCAGATATTGTAAATGTATATGCTCTTCTCCTTGCCATCCTTTTTACCGGTAAAGATACAGCCGATATTGGTCTTTCCGACTGTTCTGGGACCTAAGGAAGCGGGATCGGGTAAAAGAGCCTTTAAAAACTTGATGGGAACGATCTCTCTGCCTTCAAACATAACAGGATCTGTTCTGAGCATACCAACGTTCTCAAGGCACTTCATATGAGTAAGATAGCTCTGACCGAAAGTCATAAAGAAGCGGATTCTTTTTATTCCGGGGATATTCTTTGCAAGAGACTCTATCTCCTCATGGTGAAGAAGGTACATATCCTTCTCACCTACTCCCTCGAAATTAAACACTCTCTTGATCTCCATAGGCTTTGTTTCAACCCAGTGTCCGTCCTCCCAATATGAGCCGTTGGCGGAAACCTCGCGAAGATTGATCTCGGGATTAAAGTTTGTAGCAAAAGGATATCCGTGGTCACCACCGTTGCAGTCAAGGATATCGATGTAGTTAATCTCATCAAAATAATGCTTTAAAGCGTAAGCGGAGAATACCTGAGTTACGCCGGGATCGAAGCCGGAGCCGAGAAGTGCGGTAAGACCTGCAGCCTTAAATTTCTCGTCATATGCCCACTGCCAGCTGTAGTCGAAGTACGCAGTAAAGCCCTTTTCCTTGCATCTTGCCTCATAGATGGCGCGCCATTCGGGGTCCTCGGTATCCTCGGCCTCATAGTTTGCGGTATCTATATAGTTAGCTCCTGCTTCAAGGCAGGCATCCATGATCGTAAGATCCTGGTAAGGAAGAGCCACGTTAAGAACTGTATGAGGCTTAAATTCCTTCATAAGCTTAACAAGAGATTCCTTTGAATCAGCATCAACAGTAGCAGTTGTTATTTTTGCCTTGGTCTTGTCCTTAAGCTTTGCTGCAAGGGCGTCACATTTTGAAACTGTTCTGCTTGCAAGCAGTATTTCAGTAAAAACAGGGTTCTCACAGCATTTGTAAATTGCAACGGTGGCAACGCCGCCGCATCCGATTATCATTAATTTCATTTTATCTCTCCTTATATCTTCCTTCTTCTTCCTCTAATAAATCTTCTACATACTTCGGCAGCATAAAAGCTCCTCTGTGAAGGTTGGTGGTGTAATACCAGGTTTCGATCTTTCGGTCGTTCCATCTCTTTTCATCGAAATCCTTAAGAGGATGGTATTTTTTACTGGCAAAGCCGAAGAGCCAGTATCCCGATGAGCAGGTGGGGATATGAGCCTGATATACGCGGCTTATGGGAAAGCTCTTGAAGGCTTTTCTGTGCATCGCTCTGCAGGCTTCCTCGTCCTCATCAAAGAAAGGACTTCCGTGCTGGTAAACCATTATCCCGTCCTCTTTAAGAGCCTTAAAGCAGGAGCCGTAAAATTCCTTTGTAAAAAGGCCGGCTGTATGTCCCAAAGGATCCGTAGAGTCATTGATTATAAGATCGTACTCATCTGACTTTCCTCTAAGGAATCTGAGTCCATCACGGTTATGAAGCTTAACTCTCGGATCGTCCAGTCCGCAGGCATTTTCAGGGAAATACTCCTTGCAGACGCTTACAAACATCTCGTCGGATTCAACCACATCGATCTCTTCTATCTCGTCATAGTAGCCAAGTTCCTTGGCAACTCCGCCGTCTCCTCCACCGATAACAAGAACCTTTTTAACATTGGGATGAACCGCCATAGGTACATGCACGATCATCTCATCGTAAATAAACTCATCTTTTTCAGCGAAAATCATATTTCCGTCGGATGTGATAAACCTTCCGTACTCCGCGGACTCAAACACATCCAGTCTTTGAAAATCGCTGGTTCCCGAAAACAACTGTTTCTCGACTCTGACGGACATCTTAACATTGTCCGTATGCTTCTCGGAAAACCAAAATTCCATTTCTAAATCCTCCGGCCATTACTTTAATACATTCAGTTTTTCAAGACTTCCGTCTTCGGGGCCCTGCATAGAGCAGCCCTTTTCTTTAGCATACAGAATATAATCGATTATCTCTTTTGTAACCATCTCGCCGGGAGAAAGGATGGGGATTCCCGGAGGATAGCACATTACGAACTCTCCGCATATCCTTCCTGCCGTCTCTCCGATGGGGATAAGCTCCTTCTCCGCGTAAAACGCCTTTTGAGGAGTAGCGGCTACGATAGGTGTGATATACTCGGCATTGTGAAGCATAGAGGCGGGCTTTGAATATAGTCTCTTAATATCCTCCAAAGCTCCCACAAGCCTTTCGATGTCCTGGATCCTGTCCCCGATCGAGATATATGCAAGTATATTTCCTATATCTCCGAACTCGATCTGGATATCGTACTCATCTCGTAAAAGGTCATAAACCTCGATTCCCGTGAGTCCTATATCTCTAGTGTAGACCGAGAGTTTCGTTACATCATAGTCGTAAATACTTCCGCCGTTAACAAGCTCTTTTCCGTAAGCATAATATCCTCCGATGGAGTTGATCTCGCTTCTGGCATACTCAGCCATTTCCTTTACCTTTTCAAAGGATTCCCTGCCTCTTAGCGCAAGATTTCTCCTTGAAATGTCAAGACTCGATAAAAGCAGATAGCTGGCACTTGTAGTCTGTGTAAGGTTTATAACCTGTTCCACATATCTCGTATTGACCCCGGGTCCAAGAAGTAAAAGCGAGCTCTGGGTCAGGCTTCCGCCGGATTTATGCATGCTGACCGCAGCCATATCCGCTCCGGCCTCCATAGCGGAAATAGGAAGATTGTCATTGAAGTAAAGATGGGTTCCGTGTGCCTCATCAACAAGGACCATCATTCCGTGCTCGTGAGCAATTTTTACAATAGACTTAAGGTCGGAACAGATTCCGTAATAAGTCGGATTGTTGACAAGGATAGCCTTTGCTTCCGGATGTGCTAGCACAGCCTCCTCAACCAGAGAAATCTCCATTCCGAGGGCAATACCTATATGATTGTCCACCTCCGGATTAACATATACCGGTTCAGCCCCGCAAAGAACGAGCGCGTTTATAACGCTCCTGTGAACATTTCTTGGTAAAATGATCTTATCTCCCGCTTTACAGGCGGTAAGGACCATACTCTGAACGGCCGATGTAGTTCCTCCGACCATAAAGTAAGCATGGGCAGCGCCGAATGCCTCGGCAGCAAGGTTTTCCGCATCGTAGATAACCGACACGGGATGGCACAGATTATCGAGGGGCTTCATAGAGTTTACGTCAAGACCGACGCATTTTTCTCCAAGGAGCTCAACCAGCTCCGGATTACCTCTTCCGCGCTTATGACCGGGCACATCAAAAGGCACTACTCTCTGCTTTCTGAAACGCTCCAAAGCCTCGTAAACCGGTGCGGATTTCTGTTTCTCAAGGTCCATAGTTTTCTTTCCTTCTTGCAAAAATACATAGTATTTTAATTATATCAAATCTTTACCCGAAATGTAGAGTCAATCTCTATAAAAATCATAATTTTATGCAAAAACCTATATACAAAATTACTTGCTAAAAGTTTATAAAAAATTTATAATTTAGCATATGAAGGCAACTATACTTGATAATTATATAAAAAGCCTGCACTTTCCCTTTTATTCGACAATCGTTATAGGCTCGATCCTGATTGGTGTAATCCTTGCATGCATCATCATGTACCGCGAGGGTCTGAAACGTACTTCCATCATCTACACAGCTTTTCTTACCTTTGTATGTATCATGGTTTGCGGCCTTTCTCTTCAGATCTGGCTGACAGGAGATCCGCGAAGACTCGCCTTTACCGGTGCCGGTGGAGCTTTGGGCCTGCTTATCGGAGCTTTTTCATCTATCTTTATCCATAGAGATCATGAAAAAGAGATGATGGCTTCCTGGGTTGTCACGGCGCCCTTAATGTACGGGCTTGCCAAAACGGCCTGTCATATAAGCGGATGCTGTGTGGGTATACCCTACCACGGAAAATGGGCGGTAGTTTATGAGAGCGACCTTATAAGCAGATTTCCGGTCCAGCTCTCGGAATCCCTTTTATTTACTTTGATCTTTCTTATAGGGCTCTTTATGCTGCTTATTTCCGGAAAGCCTCTGCTTACTTCAAGAGTGGTGATTGTAATATCCGTCATTGCGAAGTTTTCTATGGATTATTTAAGAGACGGTCACTATTTGGCCAAAAGCCCACTCTCTCAAAACCAGATACTTGCACTTATCTGCGGGGTTATTGCCCTTGGGCTTGTAGAGATTGTGAATAATATATTGGGGAAAAAACAAGTAAAGGGAGAATCAAAGATTTATCATGGATAATAACGAAACAAACAACCCGTATACACAAACCGTTGAAGTTACGCCGCAAGCTGCACAGACTGACAATGCTCCGCAGACTGCTCCGGCTGATATTACGCCGCAGCACGTTCCCGCAAGCGAGCTTCCTCCGGAGGCGCTCAGGACTTTGCCTCGCGATGAGGCTCAAGTTCCTGAACCAAAGTCCTACGAAAAGCTTCTTTGCTTTTTGTCACTCGGACTTTACGTATTCGGACCTACCGCCAGCGGAATACCTATGTACATCGTTGAAAGCATGAATCTTCAGTCCGACGTCTCATCTCCGATCTTCAGCGTCCTATCCTCTTTTGGCAGTGTTACTTACATTGCTGCCTGGGTGCTTATGATAATCGCGAGAGTAAAGTATAAAAAGAGCGTTTTTGCCAAAGTACTTATGTGGGTATATATAGGTATGCTCGTTGCTGCCGTAATACTTGTGATCGTACTTGTGGCTACATGTATCAACGCCCTTAATAACTGCAACTGCTCCGGAATGGGCTGATCTAAATCTATAGTTTTATAAAGACTTGATCAAACAAAACAGCCGACAGGAACTTTTCCTGCCGGCCTTACTTATCGCTATTTTCAGATCAGCTGTGAACTTAAACTAATAATAATACTTTAGGCTAAGGCTCTGAATCTTCCGATTGAAGATACAAGCTCTCTTCTTACAGCGTATTGTCTGAAATCTTCCTCAGTAACATATCCTCCGATGATCATCATATCTCCGCAAATTCTGATATGTCTGACAGTGCAATCATTGGATAAAATATCCGTTTCAATATTGCTTCCAAACTGGTAAGTATCTATGAACTGAAAATGTATTGCATCTCCCTTTTGAAGAGAGTTTACATATTTTCCCCCATCAGAATCAAACTCAAAACAGATTCCGTTCTCACTTATATTTTTAATGGTACAAGGTATTTCTTCGTGGTTCCTGTCCTCTGTGATGAGGGCGGGTATAACAACATCCACTCTTGGATAAGTTCTTTTATCCTGCATTTACTAAAACGCTCCAACTAATTATTTTTGTGGATCTAAATCTCATCGACCCACTTTTTAAGATCATCCTCGGTCTCGCTTCCAAAGAGCCTTCTTCCGCTTAAAACTCTTGCTCCCGGCGCAAGCTTTTGTATATTCTCGGGAGAATCTCCGAGTCCGCTTCCTCCTGAGGTTGCGAAAGGTATGATCGTTTTGGAGGTAAAATCGTAGCTTTCCATAAAGGTATCAATAATAGAGGGCTCTCTGTACCACCAAATAGGATACCCGACGAAAACGCGGTCATATTTGTCCATGCTTTCAACTTTTGACCAGATCTCCGGTCTGCAATCAGGATCTTTCATTTCCAGACTGCTACGCGAGTTTTTATTCTTCCAATCAAGATCGCTTTCTGTGTAAAGCTCTTTCGGACTGATTTCAAACAAATCCGCCTGAGCCGCTTTAGCAAGTCTTTCAGCTACTCTTGCGGTAACACCGCTTGCGCTGAAAAAAGCCACCAACGTCTTTCCCATATATTCCCTCCTAGTTTATCGTCAGTTTTCCCTGAAAAATTATATCATGTAATCTTTTTTCAAACAAGATTTAAAGCGCTATTATTCCAAAAAGAGTTTCCTTTTTCGATCTATCATTTCATCAATTTTCTCGCAATACATCGGAACTTCCTTTACGTTTTCGCACCTTGTCAGTTTCCTTATTGTACCGTCTTCGTAAAAAACTCTCTTAGAAACCGTTCCCGCTCCGCAGGCGACAATATCCTGTAATTCCTCCATTATAAGAATATTATAGATACCCTCTTTTCCCTCCTTGGAGAAGCCTACATTTTCAAGATTACCGCTCATATTCTTTTGACGGTAAAGATAATACGGAACCAGCCCAAGCTTTTTAGCTCCGTCTGAAGCAATCTTCATAAGCTCATCGGAGTTATTGATCGTGCTCTTCCCGTTTTGGATGATCCATGATGCAAGCTTTGAGGCCCTTTTGATGGCAAGGGAATGAACGGTTAGTGAATCGGGACCGTACTCAAGCACCTTTTCTATCGTCTTTTTAACTTCCGGCTCGTTCTCCCCGGGAAGCCCCAGTATGATATCCATATTGATATTGTCAAAGCCAAGCTTTCGCGCTATAGGCCAAACCTGCGCGAACTGCTCTACCGAAGCCTTTCTGCCGATAAAGTCAAGGGTTTCCTGATTAAAAGTCTGGGGATTTATGGAGATTCTTGTTACTTTATGTGCCTTTAAAACCTTCAGCTTTTCCTCAGTAATAGAATCCGCTCTTCCGGCTTCAACGGTAAATTCGAATACCTTATCAAGGTCAAAAAGCTCTTCAACCTTGGATAAAAGTCTTTCCAGACGCTCCGCATCCAGGGTAGTAGGGGTTCCGCCGCCGATGTAGATCGTATCCGGGTTTTCCTTTCGCATCCCGGCTACAAATTCCAGTTCCTTAATAAGAGCATCTAAATAATTATCAACCTCTTTTTTGTATACCGAATAAGGATACGAAGTAAAGGAGCAATATAAACAGGTTGTAGGGCAAAAAGGTATCCCTATATACAGGCTGTAACCATCGGATAGATTGATCTTATCCAATATACTCTTTTCCCTTTTTGCTATTTCTATTGCAAGACGCGCTTTTTCTGTTGAGGCTTTTCTGTCCTTTAAATAGATTTCTTCTATCTCTTCGTCAGATTTTCCTTCGATAAGTCCTTTATAAGCTATCTTAGTGGGTCTGACACCGTTAAGGGTTCCCCAGGGGAGCGTAACTCCGGTCTTTTTAGAAAGAATATCATACAGATAGTTTCCAAATCCTTCCTTTAGATCGCTTCCCTGTCCTCCGGGGTATCTGAAGGAACTGCCATCACTGAAAGTTATATCTACAGGTGCGTTGTCACCGTCTTCATAATTTAAGAGAGCAAAAAAGCCGATTTCCTCGGCTTCCCCTGTAATCTGTTCCCGGCATCCCGGAAAAACAAGCTGATGATTGTCTTCCGGATAGAAGGACTGGAAAAGAGCCAGCACATCATAGCCGTACTTTTCATGATTAATTTTTATATATTTAGTCGCCATTAATCTGCCTTTGCTTTTTTATACCAAAAAGGGATTATATTTCATCTCATGGGAAACGCTGGTCTCATCTCCGTGTCCGGGATAGCAAACCGTCTCGGGAGGAAGGGTAAAAATCTTTTCCTTAACGCTTCGCTCAAGGGTCATACCGCTTCCCGTAGGAAGATCACACCTTCCGACAGATTCGTAAAACAGCGTATCTCCCGCTACAAGTATTCCGGCTTCCTCAACGTAAAAGCAACAGCTTCCCGCGGTATGTCCGGGAGTAGCGATAACCTTTATCTTAATATCCGCAAGATCAAGCACATCACCGTCTTTAAAATACTTGTTCACCTTAACGGTGCAAGGTCTTCCGGACTGAGCCGAAACATTTAATCTGCTGTCCTCTAAAAGAGGCTGCTCGGCATCAAGAGCGTAAATCTTTGCGCCCGTAACCTGTCTGAGCTCGCTGGCTCCCCAGATATGATCGAAATGACCGTGGGTAAGAAGGAGCGCCTCTATCTCAAATCCATGTTTTGAAAGCGCTGCCGCAATCTCTTTACCCTTGTCGGGAGCATCGATAACAACGCACTTTTTGCTGCCCTCTCTGTATAAAAAATAACAGTTTGTAGCCGCAACACCTATTACCATGCGGCCGATCTTAATATCTGCCATATAAACCTTTCCGTAACTAACCGATGGCTCTCTCAATGTCGATGATACCGTCGATAGATCTTATCTTCTCAACGATATTTTTAAGCTCATCCTTATCGCTTATCTCAAAGGACATCTGCATTGTTGCAACGCCCTGTTTGTTGGTCTTTGTATTCATAGAAAGAATATTGATATTCTTCTCCGTAAGAGCCCTCGAAACATCCGCAAGAAGTCCGCTTCTGTCGTTAGCGTAGATCTTAATCTCGGTAACATATTTTTCGGCCTGCTGTTTGTCCGGTGCCTGCCATTCTGCGTCGATAAGTCGCACTCTGTCAAGCTCAGGCAGACTGATGATATTTATACAGTCCGTTCTGTGAATTGAGATGCCCCTTCCTCTTGTGACGAATCCGACGATCTCATCTCCGGGTACAGGGCTGCAGCACTTTGAAAATCTAACGGAAAGATCCGTGATTCCCTTGACCACGATACCGCTCTTACTCTTTATCTTGGGCTTAGCCGCAGCAGCTGCCGCGTTTTCAGCGATTGCCTCTAATACTTCTTCCTTGGTAAGAGCCTGCTGATGGTCAGCATCGTAGAGCTCTTTTATCTTGTTGATGACCTGTCCGTCCTTTAAAGCTCCGTGCCCTACCGCCGCAAGAACACCGTCCCAGTCATGGAGTCCGTACTTTCTTACAAGCTCATACTGGTACTCGGGAGTCATAATAGCGTAGAGATCGATTCCCTTTGACTTACAGTAATTAAGAAGATACTCTTTTCCCTTGGCAACATTAACGTCCTTGGATTCATTTCTGAACCATTGGTTAATCTTGTTCTTGGCCTGAGTACTCTTAACAAGGCTCAACCAGTCGCGGCTGGGACCCTTCGTATTTTGAGATGTGATGACCTCGATACGGTCACCGTTCTTGATCTTATAATCTATAGGTACAAGTTTGCCGTTAACTCTTGCACCGACCATCCTGTTTCCTACAGCGCTGTGGATGCTGTAGGCAAAGTCGATGGGGCAGGAACCTGCGGGAAGGTTTTTAACTTCTCCGCTTGGAGTAAAGCAATATACATTATCAGCGAAAAGGTCAAGGTCATTTTTAAGGAGATTAAGGAATTCCCTGTTGTCTGACATATCCCTCTGCCATTCCAGGATCTGTCTGAGCCATGAAAGCTTCTCTTCTTCTCCGTGGACGCCGCCTGTTCCGGCCGAAGTCTCTTTGTATTTCCAGTGCGCAGCGATACCGTACTCAGCAGCCTTATGCATCTCGAAGGTACGTATCTGTATCTCGAAGGGCTGTCCGCTGCTTCCGATAAGGGTTGTGTGCAGCGACTGGTACATGTTGGGCTTGGGCATTGCAATATAATCTTTGAATCTTCCGGGAATAGGCTTATAATGCTCATGAATCACTCCGAGAGCAGCATAGCAATCCTTGACCGTATCCACAATTATCCTGACGGCGAAAAGATCATAAATCTGATCCAGAGTTTTATTTTGATTCTTCATCTTTTTATAGATGGAGAAGAAGTGTTTAACTCTGCCGTCTACTTTTGCGGTAATACCCGCTTCTTTTATATGCTCGCCAACCTCTTTAACGATGCTGGCGATGTATTCTTCTCTTTCGGCCCTTCCCATCTCAATCTTGGTAGAAAGTTCGTTAAAGGCTTCGGGATCCAGGTACATGAGTGAAAGGTCATCAAGCTCAACCTTTAATTTGCTGATACCGAGTCTTTGGGCGATGGGACAGTATATTTCCTGCGTTTCCCTGGCAATACGTATCTGGCTTTCGGGCTTTTGGTATTGAAGGGTTCGCATATTGTGAAGTCTGTCCGCAAGCTTGATCATAATAACGCGGATATCCTTAGCCATAGCAAGAAACATTTTTCTAAGGTTCTCCGCCTGCATCTCGATCTTTGCGTCAGACTGGTCTATGGAGGTTGAAAGCGGAAGTTTTTCAAGCTTTGTAACGCCGTCAACCAATATAGCAACATCCGAGCCAAACTCCCTTTCAAGGTCTGCCTCGGTCATGACAGTATCTTCCACGACATCGTGTAAAAGGCCCGCTGCGATAGTCTCCTTATCCATCTCAAGCTCTGCAAGGATTATGGCAACGTTTAAGGGATGGATGATATAAGGCTCTCCGGACTTTCTGACCTGTCCGTTATGGGCTTCACACGCTACCTTATACGCCTTTTCGATCATAGAAATATCATCGCTCGGATGGTATTTCTTTAAAGCATTAATAAGCTGATTGTACAGCTCGTCGGGTGATACAAAATCCTCATATTTAGTTATATGGCTGGTATCTATAGCCGCACTTGATACCACTTTTTCTTCCGCCATACAATCTACCTCTGAATTTATTTTCCTTCGTATGTGATCGCCGCATCAAGGCGATAGCCTGCTATCTTTTCTCTGCCCTTAAGTCCGGCAAGTTCGATAAGAACAACGACTCCGACTACTTCGCCGCCAAGCTTTTCCACAAGCTTTATCATAGCTTCTGTCGTTCCGCCCGTAGCAATGAGATCGTCCACAAGGAGAACCTTCTGTCCGGGTTTAATACTGTCCTTATGTATCTCGATAGTCGCCGTTCCATACTCAAGATTGTATGTCTCTTCTATGGTAGCACAAGGGAGCTTACCCTTTTTACGGATAAGGCAGAAAGGCTTGTTTAAATTGTAGGCGATAGGAGCTCCGAAGATAAACCCTCTGCTCTCCGCACCTACGATAGCATCGATATCAAGGTCCTTAACAAGATCCTGCATCGTATCTATGGCAAGTTTAAAGCCTTCAGCGTCCTCAAGTACACTTGTAACATCTCTGAAGATTATGCCCTTCTCCGGGAAATCCGGGATACTTCTGATATATTCTTCAAGCTTTTTCATTTAAAATAGACCTCCCAAAAAACATTAGGGCTCTCCCTGTTACGGGTAAGCCCTTAATGAATTACTTTTTGCCGCAGCACTTCTTATACTTCTTACCGCTTCCGCAAGGGCAGGGATCGTTGGGATAGATTTTTGCATCCTTAACGATCGTGGTTGATGATTTCTGCTCTTTGTAAAGGGCTTTACGGGTATTCTCGTCAAAGATATCCTCCCACTCGGGAAGGTTATAAAGCCAGTCAGCCTCGGCTCCTACCATGTTCTTGTAGAGAAGAGCCTTGTCGATGGGGAGAGATACAACCGTGTCCTCTTCCATCTCCTCGATGGGGTTCTTTTCCTTAAGGCTGTCATTGATGCCGTCAAGGAATCCGGTCATAGTCATAACAGTTACATTATACTTCTCAGCAAGTTCCTTAACGGATCCGCTTACTACTTCATCGGGATTCTTAAGAAGCTGGGAATAGATTTCCTTTTCATCCTGGAAGTACCTGGCCCAAAGTGCCTGAAGCTTTTTTTGATCGATATGTTCATTGTACGCTACTTCGCGCCACTGCTCTAATAGTGCCATGTTTATTCACCTCTATGTATTATTATTTCTTAATGAAACACAACATTTAGTATATAACAAAACGCGCATTAAGACAAGAGGGTTTGGCCCTGCTTTCGATGCGTCAACCGCAAGGGTTTAATGGCATTTTACCCCGATTTTTTTATGCACCTTCTACAATTTTCCCCTCCGATTCTTGTACTCTTTTACGTATTGACGATTCTTTAAGCAGGAAGTTAATATATCGCTTAGCCTAAGGGCAAGATCGGGGGGATTTTTAATGAACACTAATTCTGAAAACAGCTTCATTCGAAGACTCTGTTTAATTCCAAATCTTAACGGGAGACAAGGGATCAGACTGATCGATCACTTTAAAAGTGCAAAGAATATCTTTGACGCAGATCCAAAAGAACTAAAAGAAATTCTCCCCGGAAAGCAATATGATAAGTTTTCTATGATTCGAGATTTTAAGGAAAGTCCCGATGAGCCCCTCTCATTTGTCTCAATATATGATCCCGAATATCCCGAAAGACTTAAAAATATCTCCGATCCGCCACTAGGCCTTTGGTATTACGGAAAGCTGCCGGAGGAGGATATTCCTTCAGTAGCCGTGATCGGCGCAAGAGACTGCTCCGACTATGGGCGTTTTATTGCCACATCCCTGGGTGAATATCTTGGAAAAAGCGGCGTTCAGGTAATAAGCGGGCTTGCAAGAGGTATAGACGGCATCGCGCAAAAGGCTTGTCTTGATGCGGGCGGCACATCCTGCGGCGTCTTGGGGTGCGGTGCGGATATCTGTTATCCTCCGTCCAATAAACCGGTTTACGAAAAGCTAAAAGAAAAAGGCTGCATAATCTCATCCTACCCTCCGGGGTATCCTGCCATTGCCGCCAACTTTCCGCCGAGAAACCGCATTGTCAGCGGGCTTTCAGACGCTGTTATAGTTATTGAAGCCAGGCAGAAAAGCGGAACACTGATAACCGTTGACATGGCTTTAGAGCAGGGGCGTGAAGTATTTGCAGTTCCCGGAAGAATTACCGACAGACTGAGCGACGGCTGTAACGGGCTTATCGGTCAGGGGGCAAATGTATTTCTTTCCCCGGAAATATTTCTTTGCGAACTTAATCAGGTATTCGAAAAGAAAAAGAAAAAGTCAGCCTGCGAAGGAATATCAAAGGATCCCGGGATGCGGGTAAAATCCGGGATAAGTAACCCCCAAAACAGATCAAGGCACAGAGAGTTTTGCGGCCGTGATGAAGCTTTAAGCGGGCTCTCCGAAAGGGAAAAAGTCGTGCTTTTAAAGCTTTCTTTATCTCCTATAAGCACAGATCAGCTTCTTTTGATGTTGCCGGATATGGACTATACAGAGCTTTCGCTCATACTGATGCAGCTTTTGATCGAAGGAAACGTAAAACAGATAAGCCAGGGTAATTTTGTAAGAATATATAAATAAAAGAGGATAATATGTATTGTAATATAACTTCCTGTTCAATATTAGGAATTGAAGCTATTCCCATAAACGTAGAAGTAGACGTATCAAACGGACTGCCCTCCTTTTCGATAGTAGGCTCCCCCGGAACCGAAGTAAAAGAGGCAAAGGAGCGGGTATTTACGGCGCTAAAAAACACCTGCCTGCCCTCTCCGCTCTCCAAGATCACGGTCAATCTATCTCCCGCCGATCTTCATAAAGACGGAACGGGTCTCGACCTGCCCATAGCCATCGGAATACTGATCTGTTCCGGAAAGCTTAAGGCCCGGAGCGTAAGTAAAACCATGATGATAGGCGAGCTTGGCCTAAACGGCGAGATAAAACCAGTCCGCGGAGTTTTGCCTATCGTAGTTAAAGCAAAAAAAGAGGGATGTAAACGAATAATAGTTCCCGCGGATAATCTAAACGAAGCATCTCTTATAGGCGGAATAGATATCCTCGGAGCTGATACTTTAGATAGCGTATACAGATTTTTAAATGACCCGCAGAAGAACCCCCTTATAACAAATACCGATAAAGGAAGCATTAAGAGAGCTCCCGTAAAATACCATGACTTTTCAGAAGTAAGCGGCCAGGACGGCGCAAAAAGAGCTTCAATGATCGCAGCTGCGGGATTTCACAGTATGCTTTTATCAGGGCCTCCCGGCGTCGGAAAATCCCTTATAGCAAAGTGTATCCCCGGGATCCTTCCGCCCCTTACGGAGGAGGAAAGCATTGAAATAACCTCTATTCTGTCCGTTGCGGGAAAGCTTGACCGCGCAGACTATCTGGTTAAAAACAGAGGCTTTGAAGCGCCGCACCATTCAATTACAATGTCGGCTCTTTTAGGCGGCGGCACGGTTCCAAAGCCCGGAGCAGTTTCTTTATCTCACAGATCCGTCCTGTTTTTGGATGAGCTTACAGAATTTGACAGGCATACTCTTGATGCCTTGAGACAGCCCCTTGAAGATAAAAAGGTCAGGATAAGCAGAGTAAACTATCAGGTAACATACCCTGCGGATTTTTTACTTCTTTGTGCTATGAATCCCTGCCCCTGCGGATATTACCCGGACAGGAACAAATGCAGCTGTACGGAGCCTGAAATAAAAAGATATCTCGGAAAAATCTCCGGCCCCATCCTTGACCGCATAGACCTTTGTGTAGAGATGAATCAGGTTAAACTCTCCGACCTTGCAAACAAAGCCGGTGGAATATCAAGCGAAAAAATGCGCGAAACCGTTATAAATGCCAGAGAAATGCAAAAAAAGCGATACGCCTCGGAGACGTACCGCTTTAACAGCGAAATAAGCGGAGCGGATATTGAAAAGTACTGTCACCTGGACCCTAAAGAAAAAGCCCTTTCCGAAAAGCTCTACGACAGTCTTTCTTTAAGTCTGCGCTCCTATCATAAAATTCTCAGATTGTCCCGCACGATCGCGGACCTTGATCAGTCGGAAGAGATACAGGAAAAGCATCTTCTCGAAGCCGTATCCTTCAGACCCAATCCCGCCTACTGGCAGCGGATGTGATCAAAGCTTCATTTCCATGGCATCGGGATCCTGGGAGAAGTTGATAGCCTGCTCTCTGTCGATCCTTCCGTCAAAGTAAAGCTGTGCAATAGCCTCGTCCATTGTTATCATTCCGAGCTTACGGTTTGTCTGCATTACAGAAGCAAGCTGGTGTGACTTACCTTCACGGATAAGGTTTCTTACCGCATGGTTTGCATGCATAACCTCAAAGGCTGCCACACGTCCCTTTCCGTCAGCGGTAGGAATAAGCTGCTGGGATACAACCGCCTCAAGTACGTTGGCGAGCTGAACACGGATCTGCTGCTGCTGATGAGGAGGGAAAACGTCGATAACACGGTCAACGGTACTTGCAGCTCCGATGGTATGCAGAGTCGAAAGAACGAGGTGACCTGTCTCGGCTGCGGTAATAGCTACACTGATAGTCTCAAAGTCTCTCATCTCTCCTACGAGGATAACATCGGGATCCTCACGAAGAGCAGCTCTCAAGGCATTTGCGTAGTTATTTGAGTCGAGTCCGATCTCTCTTTGGTTAACCATTGACATTTTATGCTGATGCAGGTACTCGATAGGATCTTCAAGAGTAATAACATGGGCATCGCGGAAATTATTTATCTTGTCAATGATGGCAGCGAGAGTTGTGGATTTACCGCTTCCTGTAGGTCCGGTTACGAGAACGAGGCCTCTTTTTCTCTGGTAAAGTTCCATAACTGAAGGAGGTACGCCAAGGCTTTCAGCAGTAGGTACCACAGTACCTACGAGACGGAACGCAAGGCTGGCAGAGCCTCTCTGATGATAGAGGTTAACTCTGTAACGTCCTACATTGGGAATAGAGAAAGACATATCAAATTCGCCGCGCTCTTCAAACTTAGCTCTCTGAGACTCGCTTGTTATATTGAGCACAACGTCAAGAGTGTCCGCGGGAAGCATCTTCTGGTATTCGTCCATAGTGATGAGGTTTCCGTTGACACGCATTTTGGGCGGAATACCAACTGTGATATGAACATCACTGGCACCCGCTTCTTTGGCTTTTTTAAGTACTTCTTCGATATCAAGCATTGTTTGAACCCCCGGTTAGATTTTTTAGCTTATCGGTGTCCATGATATAACGGTTATCCAAAGTCTTCATTATATCCACGACATAGATATCACTATTGGATTTCAGCGACATATCAAGGATTGAATTGTCCTTGAAACAGAGCACTGTAGGTTGCAAAATATTAAACACATTCTCGGTAATAACAAGAGCCTTTTCTCCGGTACTCAGTTCTACGCTTACTCCGGGGAAAAGAATATTTATTGACGAGATGAGTGCTTTAACAACTTCGGGATCGTATACCTGCGGGTTGTCGATAAACTCCTTGATAGCTTTAACTTCAGACTCGCTCTCGCCGGAAAGGTTCATAGCGGTCTTTTCGTCATAAGCGTTTGCAACAAGCAGGATTTTTGCTCCTATAACCATCTTTTGCAAAGACAGAGTTTCCTCTCTGCCTTCCTGACGATCCATCTGTACTCTCATAGCCTGGGAACAGATTCTCTTTATCTGAGGACCGTCCGTAGCAAATACTTCTTCTATAAGATCGTATGCGGACACTGTTTCTTTATAGAGTGCCGACTTAACTTCGCTTTCGGCATTGTTATCAAATATCGCCTCGTTTTTAGACTTGATACGTCCAATGTCATGGACCAAAGCCGCAAAAACAATTCTTTGCTGTTCATCCCTGGGGATATTTAAAACATGAGAGATCAAAACGCAAAGAATCGCCACATTTAAAGCGTGCCTTGATACGAAGTCATCTCTGCTTCTTAAGTTCTGGTAAAAATTGATCTTGTTGTCTATATGACCATAATTTCGAATAATCTGGGTCGCGATATTTAAGATGTTCTTGGTGTGCTTTGTCTGGAGGATACGATCTAACTCATCCTGAATAGAAGCTACCATCATCGTCTGAAATCTTTCGAATTCTTTATCTTCTTCAGACATAGGAGGAAGAGGTTCGGCCGGCTCCAAAATATATATTCCCAGAAGCCCGAAATTCTTAACGCTCTCTATGGCTGAAGATGACAACTGGGAATCCCGTTCAAAAAGCAAAACACCGCTTTTTGAATAGATGGGTCTGGCTAATCTCATACCTGTTTTAAGGTTTTCCATCCTAACAAATTTCATTTGTAAATATCCTATCCCCTGACGTCCGATTTGATTTATGTAAAAAAACTGTAGAATAATCTGACAATTCTGATTATATAATAAATACATAAATAAAATCAAGTATCAGCTGATATTATTCAGATATTATAAAGTCCGAAAAAACATAATTTGCAAGGTCCTGCCCTTTACGTGTAAGCATCAGTCTGTCGCCCTGCCGGCAAAGCAGTTTTTCGGATATATGCTTTTCTATCTCTTTTCCGAATACTTCAAACAGTTCTTTCCCGAATCTATCCCTAAATTCAGATATTGATATTCCCTCAGTCATCCTCAGCCCGAGAAATAAAAACTCAGAAATAAGGTCACCATCGGTTAGCGTATATTTTTCCGAGTACGGCTTATCTTTTAAAGTAGAACCCTCTAAAGCTTCGGGTATAAATAGGTCTCCGTCATCTTTCTTATTGTTTTTATTTTCAAAATATGAGATATATTCCTTCATATCCCTCGTGTTTGAAAATCTTTCTCTTCCGGTATACGACGCCGCCCCTAGTCCGAAGCCTATATATTTCTTTCCCTGCCAGTACCCGATATTATGTCTGCATTCATATCCCGGTATAGCCATATTGGAAAGCTCGTACTGTCTGTATCCCTCTTTTTCAAGCCGGTCTGCTATCCTCCAATGAAACTCTCTTTCCGAGTCCTCATCCGGAAGATGTAAAAGTCCCTTTTCATACATCTCCATAAAGCCCGTTCCTTCTTCAAGTATCAAGCTGTACGAAGAAATATGCTGCGGTCTTGGATTTAAAGCCAGTACCCTCTCTAAGGTAGCATCCACATCGACTATCCTTTGACCTGGAAGCGCCGATATAAGATCCACATTTATATTCGAAAACCCTGCCTTTACGGCAGAGTTATATGTATCTTTAAACTGTGCGAACGTATGAATCCTTCCTATACGCTTAAGTTCTTCATCTACCGCACTTTGAAGTCCTATGGAAAGTCTGTTAAAGCCGTACTGTCTGACGCTTTTAAGGTAATCTCCGTCCACTGTCCCCGGGTTACATTCAATAGATACCTCAGCGTCCTTAGATATATTAAAGGTATCCTTTAAGACATCAAGAATCTCCTTAAGGCTTTCTTTTTTTATAACCGTTGGTGTTCCACCGCCAAAAAAAACAGAAGTAACCGTTTGAGCTTTAATAGAAAGCTCCCGTGCTTCTTCTGTCTGTTTAAAAGTCTTGATTTCATTTATCAGCGCACGAAGATATTCAGACCTGATTTCCTCTCCGTAAGCAAAGGAGAGGAAATCACAGTATAAACACTTCTTCACACAAAAAGGAATATGAATATAAATTTCAAGCTCAGATTCCGTCTGCATACTTAATTCGATAAATCCTCTTTAATGCATCATTTATGCGCTCTTCGGAGATTGTTCCCTCTCCTACCGCACTTACTATTCCGTTAAAGGCAACCTCAAAGTCACTGGGATTAACGATCATATCGCATCCTGCCCTGAGAGCCATTATAGCAGCTTCGTCCGCTCCGTAATAATCAACGATAGCTTTGTCCGAAAGATTACCGGATAAGATCACACCGTTATATCCGAGCTCATCTCTTAGCAATCCGGTAACAATAGTGTCAGAGAAGGTTGCGGGCTGTGAGTCATCAAATGCTGTAACAACCGCATTGCTGATCATGATCATCTTGGTTCCGTTCTGAACGCTTGCCTGATAGATGAGAAGGTCGCCGCTTCTGAATTCATCTTCAGTCTTATCGATAACAGTCCTTGTATCCTCTGGGTTGGTGCTTGCATATCCCTGTCCGGGGAAATACTTAAGGCACGCTGTTACTCCATTGCTCTCGAGGCCATCCTCCATAGAGCTTACATATCCCATAGACTCCGTAGCTGCGCTTCCGTAGGTTCTTCCGTCAAGAGCCTCTGCATTGTCGCTGGAAAGATCGGCTACAGGTGCAAGATCGAGATTTAGTCCAAGTTCCTTCATAGCCGCTGAAATTGTCTGGCCCGCAAGATATGCATTCTGTACGTCATTCGACGCAGTGACATCTGTAGCCGACGAAACAGCTTCATAAAAGCCTGCCTTTGCAAGAGGGCTCTGTGCTCCTCCCTCTTCTGTTATGGCAAAGAAAGTAGGTCCGGTAACCATTGATACGGTTCCCGTTATCATATCCTTAAATTGATCCTTGCTGACAACATTTTTGGCGGAGTAAAGAAGTCCGCCTACCTGATACTTTTCAAGAGCGGTCTTTGTTCCGTTTCCTGCCATCGTAGCAAGATTAACCTTCGTAAGAGCTTCGGGTGATGTGAGGATAATACCGGCAACCTTTTGTTCAAGGGTCATTCCGGCTATCATCTCTCCTAACTGCTCATCAAACTTCGCCGCAGCAAGAGCTGCCTCATCGATCACGGGTTCCGGCTCGGGTTCAGGTTCCGGTTCGGGCTCTGCTATTTCTTCCTCTTCACCCACAAGAGCATCAATCTGTTCCTGCTGTTCCGGAGTAGCTACGACCTCTTCCTGTACGGGAGCGGCCTTTTTATCCAGTACAAGTACTTTTATAACAAAGAAACCGCCTCCGATAACAATTAAAAAGAAAAGAGCGACAGCGAGATAAGATGAAACCTGATTGCGGATTCTTCTCTTTCTTCTCGCAATGCGTTTTTCATCCATCTCCTTGGATTTCTCTAATTCTTCGAGGCGTGCATCGGTCTTTTCCTTAGACTGTTTCTTTTGCTCCATGCGAGCCTTGTCGTACTCTTCCCTCGCTTTAGAGTCGTATTCTTTTTCAGACTTTTCCTCAGATTCTTTATCTGTCTTTTTATCCTGTTTACTATCCGAATCTTCAGCGTCTTGTGTGTTTAAATCTCCCGAAGCTTTCTCATCTTCTTCGATAGATTTCTTAACGCTCTCTTCTATCTCGTCTGTCTCCTCGGAAGAAGAGCCTTTGCTATTCTCTAAAGGCGCAGACTCGCCGGCTGTTTCTTCTGTAGCAGCATCCGCAGATTCATCAGCCTGTACAGCGCTTTCTGCGGTTTCGGAAGCAGCGCCTTCTACGGTTTCGGGAGCAGCGTTTTCAATTAAATTCTTTTTCTTGTTTTTCTTTTTTGACATAAAACCTATACATCCCCTCTGCTTTTGATTTTATAAACAGGTCTCAACAAAGATGTTGTAAATAGCTCTGATAGCATCTTCAAAGTCTTCATTTGCAACACCGATGATGATATTCATCTCGGATGAACCCTGATCGATCATCTTAATATTGATGTGTGCATGAGCAAGAGCCGAGAAAATTCTGGCTGCAGTTCCTCTCATGGATTTCATTCCGCGTCCTACAACTGCGATAAGAGCAAGGTCTGACTCGATATCGATGGTGTCGGGCTTTGCCATACGCTGGATAGCGGAAACAACCTTTTGCTCCTTATTGATAAACTCATCCTGATGTACAAATACGGTCATAGTATCAATACCTGAAGGAAGATGTTCGAATGAAATATCGTTCTCTTCGAAGGCCTGGAGAACCTTACGTCCAAATCCGACCTCTGAGTTCATCATATCTTTTTCAATATTTACAGAACAGAATCCCTTCTTTCCGGCGATACCTGTGATGGTGTACTTTGACTTCTGTCCTGTACTTCCGACGATCCATGTTCCGCTGTTTCCGGGATCGTTGGTGTTGCGGATATTGATAGGAATTCCTTCCTGTCTGACAGGGAAGATCGCATCCTCGTGAAGTACGCTGGCTCCCATATATGCAAGCTCTCTGAGCTCACGATATGTTATGGTCTCGATCTTTTGAGGCTTGTCAATGATCCTGGGGTCCGCAATAAGGAATCCGCTGACATCGGTCCAGTTCTCATATACATCTGCATGAATAGCCTTTGCTACGATAGATCCGGTAATATCGGAACCGCCTCTTGAAAAAGTCTTAACTCTTCCGTCAGCGTATGCTCCGTAAAATCCGGGAACAACGGCGTTTTTCATAGTACTGAGCTTTGCGGACAAAACTTCCTGTGTCTTGTCTGCGTCAAAGGTTCCATCTTCCTTAAAGAAGATAACGGTAGCTGAATCAATAAAATCAAATCCAAGATATTCAGCCATAACCTTTCCGTTTAAGAACTCACCTCTTGAAGCGGCATAATCCTTTCCGGCCTTTTTCTTGAAATTCTTCTCGATCTCGGTAAACTCTTCATCAAGGGACATATTAAGCTTAAGCCCGCTTATGATCTCATCATATCTTTTCTTGATCTCTGCAAGCTCTGCCTTAAAGTCCTTACCTCTCTCAGCAAGGTCATAACATGCATAAAGCATATCTGTAACCTTGGTATCTTCCTTATATCTCTTTCCGGGAGCAGAAGGAACAACAAATCTTCTGTCCTCTTCAGCACGGATTATGCTTCCTACTTTTTCGAACTGCTCAGCGCTAGCAAGTGAACTTCCGCCGAATTTAACTACCTTAGCCATGACTTAAACAAATCTCCTTGAGATAATATTTTTCCCCATTAAAGAGGTAATCTGATCTATTTCGCGTCGTAAACCCTGATTCTTCCAAGGATTCCGTCACCTAATTTCTCCTGTATTTCAGCAAATACCTTTTCGGACAAAACAGGAGTAATATAGCCTGCCTGTCCCGTAAGCTGTGCATCCACAACCTTTCCGCCCGGCGCAATGCCCTTTATCTGCTCAAGGCTTTCTGCCTTTACTCTTACAAAGTATCTGAATGATGCCTCCCTGATATCTGCAAGATCAGCCTCCTCGGCATCCCAATAGCAAGGCACATTTTTGCCAACATGTCTTGCGGCATCGATCACATCCGCAACAACTGCGCTGGCGGTAGGGAGCTTTCCCGCGCCCTTTCCGTAATACATGGTATCTCCCACCATATTTCCGGTTACGAAGATTCCGTTAAACACATCATTGACCATAGCAAGAGGATGTGACTTTTTAATTAAGAAAGGTGATACGTAAACAAGTACGCTGCCTTCCTCTCTTGCTTCGCTAACACCAAGGATCTTGATGGTATATCCTGCCTTTTTGGCAAATTCAAAGTCGTCTGATGTGATCTTTGTGATTCCTTCGGTATAAACCTTTTCGGAATCAACGGTCTTTCCAAGCATAAGTGAAGCAAGGATTGAAATCTTGCGGCATGCATCATGTCCTTCAACATCCGCTTCGGGATTTCTCTCGGCATATCCGAGGGCCTGTGCCTCCTTTAATACCGCATCAAAATCAGCACCCTCCCTTTCCATCTTTGTAAGGATGTAATTGGTGGTACCATTTAAAATACCTAAAATGCTCTCAAGCTTCTCGGCAGCAAGTGCATCCATAATGGGTCTGATAATAGGAATACCACCGCCTACGCTGGCTTCAAACAGATAGCTGCAGTTATGCTCCTTGGCAATCTGTAAAAGCTCGGGACCATGCTTTGCAACAAGCTCTTTGTTGGAGGTACATACGCTTTTTCCGGCCTCAAGGCACTGCTTTGAGAAATTATATGCTGCTCCAACGCCTCCCATGGTCTCGCAAACGACATTAACCTCAGGATCTTCCAAAATAGTGTTAAAGTCATGTACCACAAGCTTTTCATATGGATCACCGGGGAAATCGCGAAGGTCCAAAATGTATTTTACACTGACTTCCGTTCCGGATTTCTTACTTACAACTTCACAGTTGTCTTCAATTACCTGTACAACTCCGCTTCCTACGGTGCCGTATCCGAGTACTGCGACTTTAACCATTGCCAAATCTCCTTTAGTTCATATTTATACAAGAAAGGTGCATAAAAAGATATGCTTAGCTAAACATTTTAGCATAATATACCTCTCTTATACAAGCCTATCCCAAAATATCATTTACATTAAGCAGTTATCTTTCTTCGCGGAAATAAGGAAGTCCAAGCGAAGCAGGGGGTTGGTTTTCTCTCTTGTTTCTCATACTTGTGATAACAAGAACGATAAGGGTAACAACGTAAGGTATCATCTTGTAGAGCTGCTGAAGCTCCATGTGATCCATTCCCGTAGGAATGTATAAATACAAAATATAAAGTCCGCCAAAAAGGATCGATGCAAATACGCTCAGATCCGGCTTCCAGATTGTGAAGATAACAAGCGCGATAGCAAGCCATCCTCTGTCACCGAAAGCATCGTTTGACCAGACTCCGCAGGCGTAGTCCATTACATAATACAATCCGCCGAGTCCCGCGATCATACATCCGATGCAGGTTGCGCCGTACTTGTATGCCGTAACTCCGATTCCGGCGGAATCCGCTGTTGCAGGGTTCTCTCCTACAGCGCGAAGGTGAAGTCCTGTTCTGGTCTTTTTAAGAATAATAGCTGCAAATACAGCGATTATCACAGACAGATAAGCCAAAAATCCGTATGAAAGAAATACCTTTCCAAACCATCCCAGCTTTCCCGCAAAGGGAAGTCCTGTCGAAAAGTACTTACTTGTTGTGGAAAGAGCGATTGAAGGAACATCCGCACCGGAAATCTTTATAAGAGATCCTCCGAAAAAGTTACCAAATCCAACGCCGAATGTTGTCATAGCAAGACCCGTAACGTTTTGATTCGCTCTTAGTGTTACAGTCAAAAAGCAATACAACAGTCCCATCAAAAGAGATCCTAAAAGACAGCAAAGCATAGGGATCATTATCGCTAAGAATCCGTTAGCAGAATTACCCGACTTAGCAAGTCCCTGTTCATAGAAGAACGCTCCGATAACGCCGCTGATAGCTCCTACGTACATAACTCCGGGAATTCCGAGGTTAAGGTTACCGGATTTTTCCGTAAGGATTTCTCCTGTGCTTCCGTATAAAAGAGGAATGCCCTGTACTACTGCCTTGGGAATAAGTAATCCAAAATTAATCATTTCTTATGCCCTCCTCTTTTGAATGTTATCTTGTAAGTAATAAAGAACTCACAGCCTATGATAAAGAAAAGGATGATTCCGGTAAGGATATCCGAGAAGGACTGGTTAAGTCCAAATCCCGTCGCAACTTCTCCGGCACCTCTTGACAAAAATACGATGAGCAGGCTGGCAAATATCATTATTATAGGATTGAACTTGGCGAGCCAGGATACCATAACCGCAGTAAATCCCTGCCCTCCGGCTATCGTAGTCGTAAGCGTGTGGTTTATGCCTCCCACAAGGAGCAAACCGACAAGTCCGCAGATAGCACCGGAGATAAATACGGTTCTGATGATAACCTTCTCTACCTTAATGCCGACATATCTTGCGGTATTAACGCTCTCACCGACAACGGAAATCTCGTAACCCTGTTTTGAAAAAGCAAGATAAATAAACATTCCCGCTGTAATTAATAAAGCGATGATGATAGTAAGTAAATACTTAGAACCGGAGAATCCGCTTCCGATGTTCGGAAGCCAGCCGGCGTTGGTGTCCTGATTGATGATACCGATCTTACCGGATCCCTTGGGCACCTCCCAAAGTACGGTAAAGAAAGCAACAAGCTGAGTGGCTATGTAGTTCATCATAAGAGTTGAAAGTGTCTCGTTTGTATTCCACTTTGCCTTAAATATAGCGGGAATAACGCTCCAGATTCCGCCGGCAAGTAATGAAGCCACAAACATAATAAGTATGAGCAGCCCATTCGGGATCTTGTCTCCAAGCTTGATCATACAAGTTGCAGCGGCAAGTCCACCTATAAGCACCTGTCCTTCACCGCCGATATTCCAGAATTTCATCTTAAATGCAGGTGTAAGCGCAAGTGCTATAAGAAGGAGTATCGAAACGTTCTGGAAAGTAACCCATGTTTTTCTTACAGATCCAAAGGCGCCTACCGCCATGGTCCCATAGATACTGATCGGGTTCTCTCCCGTAACTATCATTGTGATGACTGCGCAGAGCACCAAAGCCGCAACTATAGCAAGAGCTCTGATACCCACAGCTTTTTTAAAGGTCATTGAATCTCTTTTGACAATATGAAAGAGGGGTTCGTGTTTTTTTGTATTACTCATTGTTTCCTCCCGTACTTGTCATCATAAGTCCGATCTGTGCACGGTCTGCTTTTCTTCCGTCTAATATGCCGCTTACCTGTCCTCCGCAAAGAACAAGAATCCTGTCGGAGAGTTCCATAAGTACATCAAGATCCTCTCCTACAAATATAACGGCAACGCCTGCCTGCTTCTGCTTATTGATAAGATCGTATATCGTGTAAGACGAGTTAATATCAAGTCCTCTGACAGCGTATGCCGTAAGAAGCACCTTAGGTGCCGAAGCAATCTCTCTTCCTACAAGAACCTTCTGTACATTACCGCCGGAAAGGCGTCTTACGGGAGTCGAAATTCCGGGAGTAACAACCTCAAGCTCTTCTACCACGCTCTTTGCAAGCTCGTAAGGAGCCTTACGGTCAGTGAAGGGGCTTCCGCCTTTTTCAAAGCTTCTGAGCATCATATTATCCGCGAGGTTCATATTGCCCACAAGTCCCATTCCAAGTCTGTCCTCGGGAACAAAGGAAAGGGAAACTCCCATATCCCTGATCTTTCTGGGGTCTTTTCCGATAAGCTGTTCCGCGGTTCCGTCATCTTCAACGTATTCGATGGAGCCGGATTCAACAACCTGCAATCCCGCGATGGCCTCAAGAAGCTCTTTTTGTCCGCATCCGGAAATTCCCGCAATTCCAAGGATCTCTCCGCTTCTGGCTGTAAAGCTTACTTTATCAAGCTTAAGGATTCCTTCCTCATTTCTTACCGTAAGATTAGAAACACGGATCCTGTCCTTAACTCCGACAGGCTCGGGACGTTTGATATTGAGGGAAACCTTACGTCCAACCATCATATTGGTCATCTCTTCGGCGTTGGTATCCTTTGTCATCATATCACCGATGTACTCACCCTTTCGAAGGACTGCTACTCTGTCCGAAAGGCTTTCCACTTCATGCATTTTGTGTGTGATGATGACGATTGCCTTGTTATCGTCCCTCATCTTTCTAAGAACGTTAAAAAGCTTCTCTGTCTCCTGGGGAGTAAGAACCGCGGTAGGCTCGTCGAGGATAAGGATTTCTGCTCCTCTGTACAAAACCTTTACGATCTCAACGGTCTGCTTTTGAGAAACGGACATATCGTAAATCTTTTGAGAAGGATTTACTTCAAAACCGTACTTCTCGCAGATTTCATTGATCTTTTTGGTGGCTTTTTTAAGGTCAAGCTTTCCCTCAAGTCCGAGAACAATATTTTCAGCCGCAGTAAGTACATCCACAAGTTTAAAATGCTGGTGGACCATACCTATGCCAAGTTCGAATGCATCTCTCGGCGATGCTATTGTAACTGGCTTTCCATCTATTTGAATGTCTCCTTCGTCAGGGAAATATATGCCTGAAAGCATATTCATGAGCGTTGTCTTGCCGCTTCCGTTTTCTCCGAGAAGCGCAAGTATTTCGCCGCGGTATATTTCCATGTTTACATTTGAATTGGCAGCTACGGCCCCGAAACGTTTGGAAATACCGGTAAGTTTTACAGCGGGTATTCTGTTATCCATCGTATCCCTCTTTAAATATAATACTTAAATTTGCCATGTTCACAAAGCAACTTTACAGATATCTCCAAAACTGAAGATATCTGTAAAATAGTTTTATCCTAATATGACAATGCAGGTCCGGCGCCTTTTGAGCGCCGAGCCTGTATTAAAGTCATTTTAAAACATGTTGCATTTATAAATTAGAATGCAGAGTCAAGAAGCTTGATTCCGTCGATCTGGATATCGAAGAAAGGAGCGCTTCTAAGTCCGTCGCCGGACTCGTTGAAGTATCCGTCAACGATTGCTTCGTGATCAGCCTCGTAAGCAGGATCTGAATCAACGTCAGCCATGTAAGAAGTAAGAGTAGCACCGTCTACAGTGAAGGTAGTGGTGTCAAATACATGAAGCTCGCCGTTTATGATCTTTTCCTTAGCAGCGTCGATAGCTTCCTGAGTTCCTTCTGCTGCTGCAGTTCCAAGATCGGTAAGAGCTACAGAACCGTCGCTTAAAGTTCCGCAGAAGTCGGTAGGGAATTCCTGTCCTGCTGCGATAGCGGTAAGAACAGTCTCAAAGTAAGGCTCCCAGTTGATTCTTGAAGAAACGATGAAGGTGTTGGGGCAAGCTGCTGCAGTGCTTCCGTTGTAAGAGACGTCAGGAACACCTGCAGTCTCGCAAGCGGTAGGAGCACCCATTGAGTCAGCGTGCTGAGAAATAAGAACGCATCCGTTGTCGATAAGAGTCTGAGCAGCGGTCTTCTCTGCGGTCTCATCATACCATGATCCGGTAAAGGTTACTTCCATGGTAACTGTAGGGCATACGCTCTTAGCTCCAAGGTAGAAAGAAGTATATCCGGAGATAACTTCAGCGTAGGTGTAAGCACCAACATAACCCATCTTAGCCTGGTCAGCGGTGATGTCACCTGCTTCGATCATCTCGTTGAGCTTCATACCTGCAGCGATACCTGCAAGATAACGTCCCTCGTAGATGTTAGCGAAAGCGTTGTGGAAGTTTGCAAGGTTCTCGGTGTGAGCCTTGGTACCGGTAGCGTGTGAGAACTGAACATCGGGATATTCCTTAGCAGCCTCGATGATGTAATCCTCATGTCCGAAGCTGTCTGCAAATACGAAGTTGCATCCTGCGTCTGCAAGCTCTACTGCTGTCTCGTAGGCTTCCTGACCTTCGGGAATGTTTGTCTTGAAAACAGCCTCTACGCCAAGCTTATCGCAAGCAGCCTTTGCTGCGCTGATGAAGTTGAGGTCGTAGGTAGAGTTCTCATCGTGAAGGCAGATGAATCCGGCCTTGAGTCCTGCTGCAGCAACGTCAGTAGCTTCTGCAGTTTCTGTCTGGTTCTCGGTTACGGTGTTTTCGGTGTTTGCATCACCGGTGTTTTCGGTGGAAGTAGAGCTTCCACATGCGCAAAGAGCAAATGCAGATACTGCTGCAAGTGCAATTGCGGCGATCTTGGAAAACTTTTTCATAATTTTTCTCCTCTGATTGATCGTGCCTTAAAAGCACAGTTTCTTTACGCATTTTAGAATATCAAAACAAATAAGATTTTACAATGTGAAATATATACTTTTTTAACAATTTCTTTACATATTTTTTGTTCAAATATATATAGCCCCATTTATATAGAAAAAGCACCTGCGCAAATTTCTTCGCGCAGGTGCAGGTTTACTGTTTTGTTATATCTGTCTTCTTACAGCTCTTTATGCATTAAGAGGATATTTATCGGTAAGAGTCTTAACGATTGCTCTCGCCTCAGCTACCTTATCGGCTCCGCCCTTTACGACAAGAGCGATTGCCTCTGCAACCTTATCGAAATCATCTTCCTTAAGACCTCTTGAAGTAGCGGCGGGAGTTCCGAGACGGATACCGCTGGTTACAAAAGGTGACTTGGGATCGTTGGGGATAGTATTCTTGTTTGCTGTGATATGTGCATCATCAAGAAGCTTTTCCACTTCCTTTCCGGTAAGTCCGAAAGGAGTAAGATCCATAAGCATAAGGTGGTTGTCGGTACCGTCGGAAACGATCTTAATTCCGCGGCTCTGAAGTCCCTTGCAAAGAGCCTGTGCATTCTTAACGATCTGTGACTGGTATTCCTTGAAGGAAGGCTCAAGAGCTTCCTTAAAGCATACAGCCTTTGCTGCGATAACATGCATTAAAGGTCCGCCCTGGATTCCGGGGAATACTGCCTTGTTAAGCTTATGCTCCTCTGCAAATTCTGCGCTTGAAAGGATCATACCTCCTCTGGGTCCGCGAAGAGTCTTGTGGGTAGTTGTTGTTGTAACATGTGCATAAGGGATGGGTGAAGGATGAAGTCCTGCTGCCACAAGTCCTGCGATATGCGCCATATCTACCATTAAGAAAGCACCAACCTCATCAGCGATCTCTCTAAAGCGCTTAAAGTCGATGGTTCTTGCGTAAGCCGAAGCTCCTGCGATGATCATCTTGGGCTTGCACTCTTTAGCGAGTGCTTCGACGTTATCATAATCGATGAAGCCTTCGTCGTTTACTCCGTAAGGAACAATCTTGAAATATGCTCCCGAAATGTTAGCGGGTGAACCATGGGTAAGGTGTCCGCCGTGATCAAGGTTCATACCCATAACGGTATCACCGGGCTGTAACAGAGCGAACTGAACAGCAAGGTTAGCCTGAGCGCCGGAGTGGGGCTGAACGTTTGCATAGGTGCATCCGTAGAGCTTCATCGCACGGTCTCTTGCGAGGTCCTCTACAACATCAACGCATTCGCATCCGCCGTAGTAACGCTTTCCGGGATATCCTTCGGCATACTTGTTGGTAAGGGGGCTTCCCATAGCAGCCATAACAGCTTTGCTTACCCAGTTTTCGGAAGCGATAAGCTCGATGTGTTCCTGCTGCCTGTTAACTTCGGCAACAATGGCCTCTGCTATTTCGGGGTCGACGTTTCTAACTTCATCAAGTGAATACATAAAATCCTCCTTTTGCATAAATATGCAAATTAATACATGAAAGTGGTTTCATTATAATTTATATGCCCTACACTTTCAATAATAATTTTATAAAAATTCATCAGTCTTCTCCGAGCTTAAGAGCCTGGGAGATCTTAAGAGCCGAAACCTGCCTTGCAAGGATTATAAAGCAGACCGCGATCATTACAAATATTATGACAAACATTCTTATCATATCCTCCGGCAAGGTAACAAGCTTAAGCGGCAGCACCATATCGCTCGCGCAGTATGCGATCTGTATGAGCGGTGCAAAAAGTCTCGATGCGGCAACTCCTATTCCCGCTCCGCAAAGAAGGGGAAGCACGGCCGAGAATATCTGCTCGTTAATAAGCATACCGAATACCTCGTTTTTGGACATACCCATCGCTCTTAAAACGCCAAGTAAAAGCTCTCTTGACGAAATAGTCAGAGTCCAGTAAATCAGATAGCCTATAAAGCAAAGCACCAGGATTACCATAAAACTCAAGGTCAAAATGCCATTGGTTCCCTGAAAGAGAGTGTCCGACTTCATATCCTTTATCTTTACATCAAGGTCCTCGAATTTCGAAATGCGTAAATCATTCTCTTTTATAAGTTCATATACCGCATCGGCGTTTTCCCCGTCCTTTAAGTCGATCCACACCTCATAGGGCTTTACCCCGATGGCGTTTTGTATCTCCGAAAGGTGAGCAACTATAAGGAACTGATCCTGGGTAAAAACACTTCCGTTAGCGTTGTAATTGTATGTCTTATCCGCAAAGCCCGGGAAGTAATCTACAAAGTCAGCTATGATCCCGCTTATTTCCGTCCCCGAAACCTTGTAATTTACCTTATCTCCGATATTGTATCCAAGCACATCCCTAAAGCTCGCCGAGCAAAGGATAAGATCCGTCTCCACGCTCATCTCGTTTAAATAGTCATAATAGTGCTTGTCGGACAGATGTTCCGGGAGAGACGTTGCCTCGCCGAACTCCTTGGTATTGATACCCATAACCTTAACGTACTCGCCCTTAACGCTTGCTCTCTCCTCCACATATACGCGGGCAGTTTTTTCCACCCCCGGAAGCATAGCGTACTTTGCAAAATCCGGCTCTGTATAAACAATAGGAATATCCGCGTCCATGGCAGCCGCAAATTTATTATTTGCCCAGGCTTCCTTAAGAACAACATCCGCTCCTGAAAGATAGGTAAGGTTTCTTATGTTATTCTCTTCTATCGTTCTTGCCACCGTTACGTTAAAGATGCCGAGTGATGCGGTAAGGACGAGAAATATCATAATAAAATACTGCTTCTTTGCGCTTCTTATTATCTCGGAAAAAGAGGCGTAAAACATAGGATTCCACCGCTTTTGCCCTATACGGTAAATAAGCTTTACCAAAAGAGGTATCACCCTCAGTATAAGCAGTGCAGCTCCAAGGATAAAAAGCGAGGAGCTAAGATACAAAAGCGGATCAAGAGCCTCTCCCATAAGGACGCTGGCCTCTAAGGCTTCCTTTCTTCCGGAAAAACTGTAGTACCCGTACATGGAAACTGCCAAAAGAATAATATCAAGAAACAGTTTTTGCCAGATCGGTGTCTTGCTCCTTGCGCGTCCCGCCATAGTCTTTACGATAGAGCCTCTTGAGCCTATAACCGATGGCAGCACTCCCATAAGTATAGATATTACTGCCGCCCCGGCCATATAGATAAGTACGCTCGGGCTTATGCTTACCGGAAGGTATCGTCTTCCTTCAAATTCAAGAAATGCGCTGGCACTTCCCAAGGCC